>OMBQ01000386.1_pt1 | contig 54667 bp, 53 predicted proteins | sample 1674311 | NCBI WGS metagenome assembly OMBQ01 (sample SAMEA103958160, study PRJEB25191) | human gut metagenome | biome: human-associated habitat [ENVO:00009003]; feature: intestine environment [ENVO:2100002]; material: feces | place: Germany | collected 2013/2015 | reverse complement strand
TTTGGCTGATCCCAAAGAACGCAGAAAAGCCGATTGACGGAAGGACAAAACAAGGAAAGGAATTAAAACATGAATAGAATATTGCTATTGGAGGATGATGTCAGTCTAATAGATGGCTTGGTCTACTCTTTGAAAAAGAATGAATTTGATGTTGAAGTTGCCCGTACTGTATGTGAGGCAAAACAATACTTGTCCGAACTCGACAGATACGATCTATTGATTTTGGATGTCACCCTACCAGATGGAACAGGATTTGACATATGCGAAAAAGTAAGAAAAGAAAATCAGCAGATACCTATTATATTCCTGACTTCATCGGATGAAGAAGTCAGCATAATTCGTGGATTAGATAGCGGTGGGGACGATTATATCACCAAGCCTTTCAAGCTGGGGGAATTGTGTTCCCGTATCCGGGCGCTGCTACGTCGGGCCAGAGTTTCCAAAAGTGAAAAAAACACTTCTATGGAATGTGGCGACATTACCATTGATCTGTTGGGTAGCCGTGCAACCTTAAAGGGAAAAGCATTGGATTTGACAAGCGCCGAATATCGTTTGCTTTGTCTGCTGGTAAGAAACGCAAATCGTGTTGTGACAAGGGACATCATTCTAAATGAGCTGTGGGATGATACAGGAAATTTTGTGGATGATAACACCCTGTCCGTCTATGTACGGCGGCTTCGTGAAAAAGTGGAAACCGATCCTTCCCATCCAGAACACCTTATAACCATCCGTGGGTTCGGCTACCAATGGAAAGAGGTGTCTATATGAGTTTGTGCCAAGATAGGCAGATTAAAGGGTTCCTGCTATTTTTGACTTTGTTTGCTCTGCTATTTGTAGGTACAGCAACCGTTTTGACTATTTATCAGGTGAACGGTGCGGAAGCCCTGTGGCTCAAACACGATGAAGCGGTTTCATCCTCGCTTTTGGAACAGAGTGTTCCGAAAGAAGTGATTGCAGTCGCCTTTACAAACACAGACATCAGTGAAGATGGTAGGTCATTATTAGCAGCTGCGGGTTTGGGAAAACAGTCAGAAAGCAGTATGCGACCTTATTTCAATCAATTTCAGCGTTCCGCTTTCTGCACCATGCTATGCACTGTGCTATTTTTTCTCTTTGTGCTTGCCGTAGGAATATTCGTTTTTTTCTGGAAAAGGAAGCGATTGTATCAACAGGCCGACAAAATATTGCTAAATTACATCAACGGGGATTACTCTTGTCATATCCCGCAGAATTATGAGGGGGCTATCTACCAAGTGTTTTCTTCGGTAGAACAGCTTGCAACCATGCTCCAATCCAAAAATGAAACAGAACGTAAAGCAAAAGAGTTTTTGAAAGATACCATATCCGATATATCTCACCAGCTCAAAACGCCTCTGGCAGCCCTCGCCATGTATCAGGAGATCATTGAAAGTGAGCCGGAAAATGCGGAAACGGTAAAGCAGTTTGCGGCGAAGATGGGCATTTCTCTAAAGCGTATGGAGCAGTTAATCTTATCCATGTTGAAGATAACTCGACTGGATACGGGAAACATCATTTTTGAGAAAAAAAGTTGCCGTGTGTCCGAACTGATAGCTCATTCCGTCAATGAATTAACTGCACGAGCTAAAAATGAGAATAAACAGATTCAGATCGATGGCGACGGTGAGCAAAAGCTTATTTGTGATATGGAATGGACAGGGGAAGCAATTGGAAACATTGTAAAAAATGCGCTGGATCACACACAAGTTGGCGGCATTGTCCGTATTACATGGAATCGCGCTCCTGCTATGTTTCAGATTTTCATTTCTGATAATGGGAGTGGCATAGCCCCGGAGGATATTCACCACATCTTCAAACGCTTTTATCGCAGCAAACATTCCATTGATACACAAGGAATCGGGCTGGGGCTTCCCCTTGCCAAGTCCATTATTGAAGGGCAAGGCGGTGTTATCTCCGTACAAAGTGAATCTGGAAAAGGTACGCTGTTTACACTATCTTTCCTTACGGAACTGTAAGGTCAAATTCACCTGCTTGTAAGCTGTTTTTGCTATCCTTTTGAGAAAGGAGGTACTGATGACTATGGAAATATTGAAAGTACAAGATTTATGTAAAACTTATGGCAAGGGTGAGGCGAAAGTCGAAGCGTTGAAGAAGGTTTCCCTCTCCCTGGATAAAGGTGAATTTGCTGCCGTTGTGGGTGAATCCGGTTCTGGCAAAAGCACATTACTGAACTGTATTGGAGCTTTGGACACTCCTACTTCCGGCCACATTTTGGTAGATGGACAAGACCTATTTTCCATGAAAGAGGAACAGCGCACGATTTTCCGCCGTCGTAATATCGGTTTTATCTTCCAATCCTTTCAGTTGGTTTCCGAGCTGAATGTGGAGCAGAATATCATATTTCCGCTTCTCTTGGACTATCGCAAGCCAGATCCGGCAGAGGTAGAAGAAATCTTGGATCTCTTGGGCCTTACCGAACGTCGGCACCACCTGCCGAATCAACTATCCGGCGGACAGCAGCAGCGTGTCGCCATTGGACGGGCGTTAATCACAAAGCCCAAACTGATTTTGGCGGATGAACCTACGGGCAATCTGGACAGTAAAAATAGCCAGGATGTCATGGCTTTGCTTACGCAGGCATCCCGCCGCTATCAGCAAACGATTCTGATGATTACCCACAATAAAAATTTGACAGCATCCGTTGATCGGGTGTTCCGAGTATCCGATGGCGTTTTGACGGATTTGGGAGGAAAAAAGAATGAAGCATTATCTTGACCTTGTTCCCATATCTGTAAAGATCCACAGGAAGCAAAGCAGGATGTCCATTTTCTGCATTGTGCTGGCGGTATTTCTGGTTACTACAATTTTTGGCATGGCAGATATGTTCGTCCGCAGCCAGATTTTGCAGACCCAGCAGGAATATGGAAACTGGCATATCGCCATCAAAAATATCAGCAACGAAGAAGCGTCAATTATCGCTTCACGCCCCGATGTTAAAGTATTTTCGCCGTATGGTGTACTTAATTATCGTGGAGATTTAGGCTACACTTTAGGAGGAAAAAATGTAGCGATATGCGGTTGTGATGAAAGCTATATAACCGAAATCTGGGCTGGACAACTTGAAGATGGCGTTTTTCCACAGGCAAGTAATGAAGCGTTGGTGACTGAAAATGTAAAACAGATAATGGGTGTTGCGATTGGCGATTCCATTGCCGTCGAAACTCCTGATGGTGATAAACTGAATTTTACCATATCTGGATTTATGAATAATACAGACTCGATCATGAGTGGCGACTCCTACGGCATTATTTTGAACATAGAGGATTACTGCGCGATTTATCCGAATGTATCAGACGGGGAGCCGAATGATTACGGCATTATGTTTTTTACTCAATTTGCAAACACAAGAAATATACAAGGGAAAATTGCAGATTTGAAAGAACAATGCAATTTATCGAATGAACAAATATCTTCCAACAATAATCTGCTTGGCTTGCTTGGACAAAGCCGCGTCCCCTTTTTGTTACAAGTGTACTTGGCTGCGGCTGTATTGTTTGTATTGGTAATGTTAGCTGGCATTATGATGATTGCAAGCAGCCTAAATAGCAATGTGGCTCAGCGGACAGAGTTTTTCGGTCTTATGCGCTGTATCGGTGCAACGCCAAAACAGGTTATGCGCCTGGTACGGAAAGAGGCGCTTAGTTGGTGTCGTTTGGCGATCCCTGTGGGTATTTCCATCGGTGTAGTTGTCATTTGGGTCTTGTGTGCAGTTTTACGCTTCCTTGGCCCAGAATATTTCGAGGCTATGCCAACATTCGGTTTGAGCATTCCGAGCATTTTGGCAGGAATCGTTGTGGGATTACTTACGGTTTTGTTAGCTGCTTATTCCCCGGCCCAAAAGGCGGCAAAGGTATCTCCTCTGGCAGCGGTTTCCGGTAACGCAAATACTTTGAAACCCGCCAGAAATGCCGCCAATACAAAGCTATTTAAGATTGATACTGCACTTGGGATTCATCATGCAAAAGCAAGCCGAAAAAACTTACTTTTGATGACAAGCTCATTTGCTCTTAGTATTATCCTTTTTTTATCGTTTTCCGTAACGGTCGAGTTTATGCAGCATACATTAACGCCGCTTCATCCATGGACAGCAGATTTATCTATCATAAGCCCTGATAATTCTTGCGCCATTGACAAAACATTTTTAGAAGATTTGAAAGAAAATTCTATTGTGGATTTAGCGTATGGAAGAATGTTTGCCTACGAGGTTCCATCTGTAACAAATGGTATTGAAAAAAAGGTGGATTTGATCTCTTATGAGCAGCATCAATTTGATTGGGCGAAAGACTATTTGTTAGAAGGTTCTCTTGAATCTGCACAAAACGATGTGGGAACTGGTTTAATTGTTTATGAGCAACAGAATACTATACAAATTGGTGATACTGTAACACTGAATATAAGCGGGCAAAAAAAAGAAATTCAAATCGTGGGAACACTATCTGACTGTCCATTTTATAGTGCTGCAGGTGTTGGAACAATTATCTGTTCAGAGGATACATTTAAGCAAATTACTAGTGAATCAAAGTACACGATTATTGATGTGCAGTTAACCAAAGAAGCAACCGATGAAGATGTTTATGCTATCCATCAAATGGTGGATTCCACATTTACTTTCTCCGATGAACGTATGGGAAACAGCAGTACAATGGGAACATATTATTGTTTCTGGCTGTTCGTTTATGGATTTCTCGTTTTGATTGCATTGATTACAGTTTTTAACATAATAAACAGTATTGCTATGAGCGTCTCCTCAAGATCAAAGCAATATGGTTCTTTCCGCGCTATTGGGCTTAGTACAGGACAGCTTAGGAAAATGATAGTTGCAGAAGCCTTTACTTATACCATAATCGGCGGTATAGTTGGCACCATTTTGGGACTGTTAAGCAACAAGGTATTGTTCGAAATGTTGATCAGTTATAAATGGGGTGATACTTGGACAATTCCTTTGAAAGAATTGGGTATTATTCTTCTGATTGTTGTACTATCTGCGATTGTGGCGGTGTACGGTCCGATTAAGAGAATACACAATATGTCCATTGTTGACACAATCAGCGCACAGTGATTCTACTTTTGAAGTGGGTGGATTTAGAAGCCACCCGCTTTTGTCTTACAAATTCGTAAGCTGAAATTCACCTGTTTGTAAGCTGGTTTTTTTATAATTAAGTTGATGAAAGAGAGGAAAAAATGAAAAAAATTCTTTCCACCAGAGTATTGGTGAAGATTGGTGTATTAACAACGATACTGCTAGTTTTGATAATCTGTACTGTATGGGGCAATTCAGCATTGATGGTAAGTACAGTTAATATCTCCAGTGATCGCATACCATCTGCCTTTTCTAATTTTCAGATTGCACAAGTGTCCGACTTGCATAATGCTGAATTTGGAGAAAGCAATACAGAATTGATAGAATTGCTGTCTGAACACGAACCGGATATTATTGTGATAACTGGAGATTTAATCGATGCTGGACATGCAGACATTGAGATTGCGTTTGATTTTGTAAAAAAAGCTGTTCAAATAGCTCCTGTCTACTTTGTAACTGGAAACCACGAAGCTAACTTCTCACATTATGATCAATTCAAAACAGGGCTTGAAGCGTCTGGCGTAACTGTCCTTGAAGATGAAGCAATACAGTTAGTGCATAACAACGAAATGATTACCCTTATCGGGCTTTCTGATCCTGACTTTACGATTAAGGGCGATATGTTTAATGAAGTACCAGCCATGGTCAACACAAAATTGAATAGCCTCATTGATGACGAAAACAGTTACACTATACTGCTATCACATCGGCCAGAGTTATTTGAAACCTATGTATGCTGTGGTGTTGATTTGGTTTTATGTGGTCATGCACACGGAGGGCAGTTTCGATTGCCTTTTATTGGGGGGCTTGTTGCCCCCAATCAAGGGCTGTTTCCTAAATATGATTCCGGTCTTTATACAGACGGAAAGACAAATATGGTTGTTAGCCGCGGCCTTGGAAATAGTATTATTCCATTCCGATTTAATAATCGTCCAGAGGTTGTATTAGTAGAACTTAACACCGAATAACGATACTTCAATCGAATATTGAAATGATCTGCCGCACGACGGCAAAAGAAAAAAAGCCGTCGTAGAGCAGACAATTTGACACGCCCATTTGAAACGGCGGCTTTGATTTTCAGAGCCGCCGTTTCTTTGCGTCTACACAAACCAATGACGACTTGCAGGGACACGGTAGCCGATTGGAGGGTGATTTACCGTGTCCCGTTTACTTTTTCAAAGCTCACAACTTGTTGCGTCATACCTACATCACGAATCTGCTCTATGCGGGCGTTGACCCTAAGACAGTTCAGTACCTGGCAGGGCATGAGAACATAGAATACTATACCATTGCAAATCAGAAGCAAGCACGGTATAATATAGACAAAAAGACAAAGGCTACTGCAACGGTGCAAAAAATAGATTTTGGCTGTTTCCACAAGGAGCAGATTGAGAATCGTTATCCTCAGTGGCTGAAAACGCTGGTGTGCAGTGCATGGAGGAAGTTATTTAATAAGGCGAAAGGCCGCAGAAATGCGGCTTTTCTTAAACACACGAGTTAACCGAACCTAACTTGCTGATCTGCGCGTGCTGGTTAGAGTGGTCTAACTATAAAAGGGAGACGGCAATGCAAGATCACAAGAATTTCTGGGACAGAAATGCAGGTCTGTATGACTGCTTTATGCGAAAAGACAGGGCAGCATACGAAAAAATATATGAGCTGATCCGTCCGGTCGTGAAAGACAAAACAGTGCTGGAGCTGGCTACAGGAACGGGACTGATCGCCAAGCATATCGTAAAAGTAGCGGCATGCATTGAGGCGACGGACGCCTCTCCAAAAATGATTGCAGAAGCCAAGCGGGGAAATTGCTCTGCGAAGCTGCATTTTTCCGTGCAGGATATGTTTTCTTTGCCATACGCAGGCAATTCATTTGATGTGGTGATCGTATCCAACGCATTGCACATCGTGTCGCAGCCAGAGAAATCACTGCGAGAGATCAAACGGGTGCTGAAGGACGATGGTGTGTTGATCGCGCCAACCTTTACGCACGCGGAAAATTCACTTAGAGGAAGGATCAAAGCCTATTTTATGAGATTGGTAGGATTCCCTCTGCATAGCAGGTGGACGAGTGAGGAGTATCTGAGTTTTCTGCGGCAGAACGGGTGGAGGGTGCGAAAAAGTGCTGTGCTGAAAGCGTCCTTCCCACTGACCTATGCAGAATGTGTGAAATCGGAGGTGTGATATGTCATTCTTTGAAAACACCCGAAAGCCCGTAGGACTTGGCGGGAAGATCATGGTTGCCATGATGAACTTCGGACACAGCGCAATGGCAGCGTGGGGACTTCAATTTTTGCAGCCTGCCCCGGATGCCATGGTACTGGACTGCGGCTGCGGCGGTGGAGCGAACATTAAAACGCTGTTGAAACTGTGTCCCAAAGGCAGGGTGCAGGGCATCGACTACTCAGCCGTCAGCGTGGAAAAAACGCGAAAAGTCAATGCCAGAGCCATTGCGGCAGGACGGTGCAACGTGCAACAGGCAAGCGTGACAGAGCTGCCGTTTGAAGCGGAGCAGTTCGATGTGGCGACCGCCTTTGAAACGGTCTACTTCTGGCCGGAGCTTGCACAGAATTTCAGAGAGGTCTATCGGGTGCTGAAGCCCGGCGGGATCTTTTTCATCTGCAATGAAGCAAACGGCGAAACAGCAAAAGATGACAAATGGACACAAATTATCAATGGTATGACCATCTACACGGACACTGCACTGAAAGCATATCTGGAGCAAGCAGGATTTTGTAAGATCCAGAGCCACAAAAACAAAAAGGGGTGGCTGTGCGTTACAGCGCGGAAATGAGAGGAAAAAAAGCCATGAGCATTTTTGCATCCATCCTGCGGGCAGTGTATAGACTCTCCGGAGTGAAAAAGTCTTTCACATTGCCAGAGAACGAACTGCGAAAGGAAATTGAAAAGCAGAACCGACATCGAGGCGTTTTTACGCCGACCGACCACAAGGCATATTATGAGACGATTACAGTCAACGGCTTTCCATGCCTGATCGTACGTGAAAATCCGAATCCGTCAAAGCGCGCCATCCTCTATTTCTTCGGCGGCGGTATGGTGATCGGCCCGGACAAGGGCGATCTGCCAGTCATGCGTAAGCTGTGCCGTGAGACCGGCTGCGATGTGTGGTTTCCGTTCTACCCGCTCTGCATGGAGCATTGTATCACCGAAACCTACGAAATGGTCTATGAATGCTACCGCAGAATGCTCGAATTGTACGGCGGTGGAAATGTCAGCACCAGTGGCTTTTCCTCCGGCGGCGCACTGGCTCTGGGAATCGCAGCGCACAATAATGCGCAGCCGGAGCCATTGCCGCAGCCACGGCATATCGTTGCCGTATCACCCGGCGAAGTGCCATGGAACGATGGCGAAAAATCGCGGATGAAGGCATTGAATGAGAGAGACGTTTCCATCGATTATGCCTTTATGGTGACGGTGGAAAAGTTTATGCGGCATGGCTGTAAGAATGTGCCGGACTATATGCTCTCCGGCTCCCGGGGGGATTTTACCGGCGTTGGCGATATTCACTTCTTCTATTCTGCGGATGAGGTGCTATACGGTGCGCTGCCGGACTTTGAGGAGGCCTGCAAACGCGCTAAGGTTTCCTATACAGTGTCCGCCCGCCCGAAGATGGTGCATTGCTACTGTATGCTACCAATATTCAAGGAGGCGCGCGAGGATTTCAAGAAAATTACGGATATTTTGAAAAAATGATGCCGGAAACGGCCATATGATTATTGGTATCTGGAGGAAGAAACATAGAGCGAAAAGAAGCCATTCGCAGTGCCTATCGGCTGACAGGCGGCAACAAGCCATTCTGGAAAAAGCTGATGTATCGGGCATTCAGTACCGCTCAAAAGCACTGTGACACATGGCATGATTACGAGATGGATGTTGCACCTTACGAAAACAGCAAGCCCATCTATTATGAATTTACGGCGTGTCCGGCGGCGGAATTTGCTAAGCGGTTCGGATTTGCGGACATTATGCCCGCCCTGTGCAATGTGGACTATGCGTCCATGGAACTGCTCCATGCCAAGCTCGTGCGGACGACCACCTGCGTGGACGGCTGCCGATGCGACTATACCATCTGCGGCGATAAGGATCCATACGTAAAGGAACATCCCGAATACCGGGATGAAAACGGATACAGGAGGAATAAGTAATGCTTTTACAGGTGATTCTGGAAGGTCTTGGGTTGGGGGCTTTGCTGGCTCTTGTCTGTGCTGTGGGCATCCGCAAGGGGGCTGTTGGGATGGTGCATCTCTACAGCCCGGCAGTGCAGCAGCGGTGCGTGAAGCTGGGACTTACGACACACGAGAAAATCAAGCGCAATTCTCAACTTTTCAAAGCTGTTTGCATTCCCGGCTATATTGGTTATGTGCTGGTCTGTGTCTATGGGATAAACGGTGCGAAAGGCTTTGCGGCGGGCTTCTGGCAGCTGCTTGTCATCTTGTCCGTTATGAATCTCATTGACCGCTTTTTGATCGATGGCTACTGGGTGGGGCACACGAACGCATGGACGATTCCCGGAACAGAAGATCTGAAGCCCTACATTACTGCAAAAGACAAGCAGAAAAAGTGGCTTTTCGGCACGGTGGGTATGGCAGGTATAGCAGCGGTGCTGGCGGTCCTTATGACGGCTTTTATTCACTGAGGAAAGGAGAGACAATGAAGTTTACGACATTGGGAAATCGGAATGCTCCCGCTGTTTTGTTTTTCTTGCAAGGGTCGGTGACGGCATGATGAAAATGCAGATCGTGAAGATCGGATTTGGAGGCAAGCGATGAAAATGAGCAAAGAAAAACGAGCACTCATCGCAGGTATGATTGGATGCCTTTTATATGTGATCGGCGACTTTTTATTTGCGGCGACCGGAAAAAGCCAAAGCACAGAATCCATTGGGATGATGGTCAAGGTCGCCTATCTTGATATGGCAACATGGCGCATGGTGGTCAGCATCATCTGCGGTGTTCTCGGAACGGCACTTTATTACATCGGTTTTCACCAGATGTGGAAGCTTTTGAAGCAACGCCTCACCCAACCGAAGCAGCAGAAATGGGTCAAGCTGTTTCAAATCGCCTATCTCACCGGCACGGTCTGCTGGGGCTATGTTCATGCTATGTTCATGAATGTGGCGCTGATCTTCAAGTTTACCTTTGAGAAATACGGCGATATGCAGGCGGCAGCTGAAATTGCCAACAAGGTGTTTTACTGCAACGCCGCGCCGCTGCTGGCAGCATATATCCTGTGTGATGTACTTCTTTCCGTCGTGATGCTCGTTATGATCTGGAAAAGGATGCTCCCGCTGAAAAATACAGCACAGCGGATATTGACATCCTTCTGCAACCCCATCGTTTTTACGGGGATTGTGGGAAATCTCTTCACGCTTCTGCCGTGGCCGCTGGATCAGATCGATCACGGCACGGAATCCGCCGGACATCTGCTGGTTTTGGTATTGGGGCTGGTGTTGCTGCGGGAGAAGGCAAAATGCGGAGAATGTAAGGAGGCAGTGCAATGAAATACATGGGTATGCCAATGGGAATGTGGGCGTTGTTTGCAGGCTCATTCCAAAAGCAGTTGACGTCGGTGTTCGGCTATGATGCCGATGCGGCACAAGCGATCACGAAAAAAGCAAAGCCGAAGTACAAAGCAATCATTGCAGACCTGCCGGAGTTTGAAAAATCGGACCGCTTCAAGATGAACATCGTCAACTGCGCAATGCTCGGCGCGTTCATTCTCTCCATGCCGCAGCGCCCGGCGGTAGACCGCCTGACGGATTACTACGCAAAGGCGATGATGACAGCGCCCATGCAGTGGTTCTGCCGTAAGAGCGGAAAAAGCAAGTTCACCGCAAAGGATATCGCTGCCATGAAAGCCACTGCCGCTCTGAAAGCCGCCGACCGCAACCCCTATTCGTGGAACATGGAGTTTTACGAATACCCGGATGGCAGCGGCTACGAGGGACGCTTTACCAAGTGCGGCATCTGTGTGCTGATGAAGGAGCTGGGGCTGTACGACCTGACCCCTGCTTTGTGCCGTCTGGACTACACCATGAGCGAAGCGGGCGGCGTGACAAATTTTGTGCGGCAGTACACCCTTGCCTCCGGCGGGCCCTACTGCGACTGCGGATACAAAAAGAAAGGGTAACGGACGATGAAGAGGAAGGAAACCTATCTTTCCCGTGATTTCCGGGAGACTGTGGCACAGCGCTTTCCCGCGCGGGCAAAGGAACTGAACACCGCTTTCGATATGCGCCTGAGTGCGCTGCTGGCTGAAAATGCAGATGCAAGCAAGGAAAAGCAATACCACCTCAAGCGGCAGATCTTGCCGGGCATTGCGGCCTACGAGACCTTGCAGCGGGTCATGCCGAAAGAGGAGGCACTGCAAACCGTTCACGACTATGTGGAGCGCTTGGCGAGAACGAGCCACAAACAGCTTGCCGCCCTGCTGCACATACCGGGGCTTTACCGCCTTGTTCCCGGCGTTTTCGTCAAATCCACCCGGAGCGTTTTCGGCCCGGCGGCGGGCTTTGCCCCAAAAGAACTGCAGACCGGTAACGGCGTCTGGCGTGTGGATATGATGAAGTGTCCCTATCACGACACCTGCACAGAATATGGCTGCCAGGAGCTGTGCCGCTGCTTTTGCGACAGTGATGACATCAGCTATACCGGGCTGCATCCGAAGCTGATCTGGGAGAGAAGCATGACGCTGGGGCGCGGAAATGATCGCTGCGATTTCTGCATGGAGGTCAGATAATAGTGGGCGGCATATTGGTATGCCGCAAAAGCAGTATCGGACATGAAGCGCCTTCTGCAGTTTGGTATCGCTATCAAGCGGGGAGGGGCTTCCCTGCAAGACCGCATGGACAAGGAAAGGAAGCCCTACATTTTCGTTGGGCTTGTCTGTGTGCGGGAGAAATATCAGCGGCAGGGCTATATGCGAAAGGTGCTGGATATTGCCTTTGCCGAGGGCGACCGGCTGGGCGTGCCGGTGATTCTGGAAACGGATGCAAAAAACAAGTTCCGGTGCAGTGTGGGTGTAATGCTCATGTTGCATCGGTTTTTTTGCGTAAAAATAATATTTGATAATGTTGATTTTCAACTGTTCTTAACTCAAATATTGTATCTTAACTCAAAAAGAGTTAAGATTGGAGGCGCACAGGAACTATCTACAAGTCAAGCCGCGAAGAACTTGGAACTGACACCTACTTCTATATCAAGGGCATCGAAACAGCTTGAAGAAATGGGATTGCTGCATATAAAGAAAGAAGGTGTGCCGCAGTTTTATCGGTTTAGTCACCCAATTACAAATCAGTATCCTGCGATGATTGAACTTTTCACGCGAAAGCTGGATGCCATCCAACTTCCAGAAGATGTAGATGAACGAGTTGAAGAAGCCATGGAAGAATGCTGAAGGAACTATGGAGGAATAGGATCATGTCAAAAGATGAGTATTTAATAACCGATGCGCCGCTGAAAGCGCTGACGGTTTTTGCAATGCCGATGATTCTCGGCAGTTTTTTTCAGCAGGTATACAATATGGCTGACTCCATTATCGTCGGTCAGTTTGTGGGTTCCTCTGCACTGGCAGCGGTTGGTGCCTGTGCAGCCCTGACGAATGTTTTCATTTGTGTGGCACTGGGTGCCGGTGTCGGTGCAGGTGTGCTTGTGAGCCGCTGTTTCGGCGCTAAAGAGTATGGCAAAATGAAAACCATTGTGTCTACGTCGCTGATCAGCTTTTTACTTCTGAGTATCATCCTTGGTATCTTTGGCTTTTGCTTTTCCCATGCGATGATGAGCGGGTTACAGACTCCTGCCGATATTTTAGAGGAAGCGGTACTGTACTTGCGGGTCTATTTTGTGGGCTTTCCGTTTTTATTCATGTACAATATTCTCTCCACCATGTTCACTTCCATCGGTGAATCAAAAATTCCGCTGGGGCTGCTGATCTTTTCATCCATCCTGAATATTGTGATGGATCTTTGGATGGTAGCCGGTCTGGGGCTTGGTGTATTCGGTGCGGCGCTTGCAACTCTGATTGCCCAGGGAATTTCCGCTGTTTTTTCACTTTTGATTTTCTTATACCGGATGCGGCGATACCAAAGCCCGTTTCAGTGGTTTGACGGGCGTAAGCTGCGCTCGATGCTTCGGATCGCAGTGCCCTCGGTTTTGCAGCAGTCTACCGTGTCGATCGGAATGATGATCGTACAGGCAGTGGTAAATCCTTTCGGCACACAGGCTCTTGCAGGATATGCGGCGACGATGCGGGTGGAGAACGTATTTTCCCTGATCTTCGTGTCCATCGGTAATGCAGTTTCGCCGTATGTTTCCCAGAACCTTGGGGCAGGCAGAACCGAACGCATCAAAAAAGGCTATCATGCGGCATTGTTGTTGGACGTGTGCTTTGCGGCACTTGCCTTCCTTGTCATTGAAACGCTGCACACGCAGATTTCCTCGTTATTTCTTGGAAAAGACGGAACAGCCCTGGCTTATCAGGTGTCAGGAGATTATATGAGATGGCTTGGTTACTTCTTTATCTTTATGGGAATTAAAATGGCGACCGATGGAGTTCTTCGCGGACTGGGAATCATGCGGCCATTCCTCATTGCCAATATGGTAAACCTTGCGATCCGCCTGTCCGTGGCTTTGATCTGTGCACCGCGTTTTGGCATTGACTTTGTCTGGCTTGCCGTGCCGGCAGGCTGGCTTGCCAATTTCCTGGTTTCCTATGCGGCACTCAGAAAATCCTGGCCGGGCGAGAAAGTGGAGCCATCTCGAATATTTTCATAATCCTTGAAAATGTCCTTGAAATATGTCATCATTAGTTCATGGAATGCAAAAACATAAAAGGTTTAGAAAGAGCAGGTATCATATATGAAAAAGAAGATCATTGTTGCAGTAGTGGTAGTTGTTGTGATTTTGGCGGCGATTGCGATTATCTCTGTCCTGGCACAGACACCGGCACTGATCTGACCGGAAAGGAAGCAGGACATTGCTTATGAAACTGTTATACGGTACCGGCAATCCAGCCAAGGCAGCTGCCATGCAGAACCGCATAGCCGGACTTGGCATTGAACTGATCAGTCTGCAGGATCTGCGGGCACAGGGGATGAAAATTCCCGATGTCCCGGAGACAGGCAATACGCCTCTGGAGAATGCCAGGCAGAAGGCCCATGCTTATTATGAAGCTTTTCGTATGCCTGTATTTTCCTGTGATTCCGGGTTGTATTTTGAAGATGTCCCGGAGGCGGTTCAGCCCGGGGTACATGTGCGTACGGTGAACGGTGTGTATCTGACGGATGAGCAGATGCTGGAGCACTATATCGGACTGGTCAAACGCTATGGAAGGCTTACGGCAAAATACCGCAATGCCATTTGCTATGTGCAGGATGAGGAACATGTATATGAGGCGATGGAGCCTGACATGGAAAGTGAGAAATTCTGGCTGACGGATGTACCCCACAGCAGCATCCGCAGAGAGGGGTTTCCGCTGGACAGCATTTCCCTGGATCCCGGAACCGGGAAATATTTCTATGATCTGCCTGAGACGGCGGTGGATCAGGTGGCGGTAGAGGAAGGTTTTCTTACCTTTTTCCGGAGAATCTTACAATACAGATGAAGAAATGTAACTATTCAGAGGCGGTTTTGCGAATGGGATTCTGAGTAGTTACAAAGAAATCATAAAACAACAAAGTGCGGAGAGGCGCTCAGATAGGAGAATATATGGCAGTTGAGAGTATAACAGAAACGGCAATGATCTGGGGAACCGTAAGCGGTGCAAGCATGGTGGGGATGGTGATATCTCTGCTATTATCCGTGGGGTTACCCATATTTTTAGGTATCTTTATCTATAAGAAGACAAAGGCATGGGTGCCGGCGTTCTTCATCGGTTGTGGAATTTTCGTGGGTTTTGCCATGATCTTAGAGCAGATCTGTCATGCCATCGTGCTGACGGTGACCGGAAGCGTGATCCGGGACAATATCTGGCTGTATGCGATTTACGGTGGGCTTGCAGCAGCACTTTTTGAGGAGTGTGGCCGGTGGATCGCCATGAAATTCTGCCTGAAAAAACATCTTACCCGGGAAAATGCATTGATGTATGGCGCCGGACATGGCGGCATTGAAGCTTTTCTGATCCTTGGTATGTCTTCTATGAGCAATCTCCTTACTGCAGCCATGATCAACGGTGGCCTGATGGAGAAGACTATGACGGCATTGGAGCCCGCACAACAGGAGGTAACCTACCATCAGCTCTCTGTTCTCTGGACCACACCGGCTTACCAGTTCTATCTCGCACCGGTGGAGCGGATCAGTGCGATCGCTCTGCAGATCGCGTTGTCGATTCTTGTATACAGTGCGGTGAAGACAGGCAGAAAGTTGCATTTGGCAGCAGCCTTCGGACTGCATTTTGCAGTGGACTTTCTGACTGTGGTGTGTGCCTCCACGATTCCTACATGGGCATTGGAGCTGGGATTGCTGATGGTGGTTGCAGTGATCTGTGTAGCGGTATACAAGCTGGCCTATGTATCGTCGACAGAGAAAAAGGCCTGACAGAGACAAAAACCATCAGATAAGAAGGAATGGATTTGAAAAAACCGAACAGGTCATGAGTCATGAAACATGATATAAGAGATAAGAGGCAAAAGAGGCAACGAACAATGAAGATTAACAGAGAAAAAGCACTGGCAGCATTTCAGGAATACACGGACCGTTATGACAGCAGCCGGGACATGATCCGCCTGAAAATAGAACACACCTACCGGGTCTGCGGATTGTGTCAGCAGATCGCCAGATCTCTGGACCTTCCGGAGGAAGAGGTGGACATTGCGTGGCTGACCGGACTGCTCCATGATGTGGGACGCTTTGAACAACAGCGGGTATATGGTACCTTCACCGATGCAGATTCCATCGATCATGCGAAATACGGAGCAAGGATTTTATTTGGTAAGGTCTGGGAAGAGAAACACGGACTTGCTTCCGGAAGCGAAGAAAGCCTGTCCGAGGAAATTCAGGCAGACGCCGGAATCAGTATCCGGGATTTCGTGGAAGATGCTTCCTGCGATGAGCTTCTGTGGACGGCGGTGTTTTATCACAGCGCCTACCGGATTCCGGAGGGACTGGACGAACGTACGGCAATGTTCTGCCATATCTTACGGGATGCGGATAAGATTGATATCTTGAAGGTCAATGTGGAATTCCCTCTGGAAGAGATCTACAATGTGGACACCGAGGTATTATACCAGGAGGAAGTGACGCCGGAAGTACTGCAGAGCTTTGATGAGGAGCATGCCGTACTACGATCCCTGAAGAAAACAGCAGTGGACAACGTGGTGGGACATATTTCGCTGGTGTACGAGCTGGTCTATCCCGAGAGCTGCCGTATTGTGAAGAGACAGGGGTATCTGGATAAGCTGATGAATTTTGAGTCGAAAAATTCTCATACGAGAAAACAGTTCGAGCATATCAGAGAACATATGAGAGAATATCTTGCCGGAAAATAATGTTGGATACCTGACAGACAGAAAGCAAACTGAAAATCTCACGGATGGCGGAGAATACCGTTATTCGTGAGATTTTCATTTACAAAGAGCGAGTTTTCGTTTTGTATATCGCAGATTCCTCCTGCACAGACTAAACAGTAGCACTTGATCGATAACATATGCAAAATTATGTTATCGATCAAGTGCACGATTGTTATGCAAAAACAGGATGCCTGTAAAATGAGGCATCTTCGCAGAACGCGGGAAAGGAGTTTGCAATGGATGGATTGACTGGGGGAAGCGGCGGAACAGAAGCGTTTCCCTTGAATGAACTGCCGGTAGGATTCGGCATGGCGCTGGCGATGAATGAACAGGCCATGCAAGGCTATGCGGCACTGACAGAGACGGAGAAGGAACATCTGATCCTCCGGTGCCGGGATGCTGGATCCAAAGAAGAGATGGAGCGGATCGTGGCATCACTGGTACCGGGAGAATCGGCGGAGAGTGTTATTGCCAGCCTCCGTCAAGAGTAAGGATCTGTCCGGTGAGATAGGTTGGCGCCTGGATGAGCTGGAGGACAAGTTTTGCGACTTCCTCCGGCTGGCCCAGACGGTCGGCGGGAATCTCTTCCCGGAGGGCGTTCATTTCCTCGGGGGAGAAGCAGTGGTTCATGGCAGTATCAATAACACCGCAGGAGATGGCGTTGACCTGGATATTACTGGGAGCCAGCTCCTTGGCCAGTGCTTTGGTGAAGCTGTTCACACCACCCTTGGAGGCGGAGTAAGCCACTTCCATGGAAGCTCCCACATTTCCCCAGACGGAGGAAATATTGATAATGCGTCCGCTGTGCTTCAGCAGCATCAGAGGCACTGCCAGACGGCTGGTGTAGAAGCAGGAGCTCAGGTTCGTATTCAGGACATGCTGCCATTCTTCGACACTCATATCCGTGAGCAGACCAATGTAAGAGATTCCGGCGTTGTTGACCAGTACATCCAGATGGTCCAGGGAGGCAAAAACTTTTTTGATGGCAGCGGGTTCCGATGCGTCCGCAGCCATGGCGGTGCAGGTGATGCCATATTTTTCTTCTAAACAGGCAGCCACTTCCTGAAGGTCCGGCAAGGTATGGCTACAGGTGAGGATCAGATGGTAGCCGGCTTCGGCCAGGGCTTCTGCGATGGCCTTACCGATGCCGCGGGAGGCACCGGTGACAAGAGCCAACGGTGCGTTCTTTATTGTATTCATGTAAAGTATCCTTTCTGAATTCTACGGCACCCTTTGGAGATAAAACAGTGCCGGATGCTAAAAACCTGTAAAACGAGTGTAGCACAGATGGACTTGCTTTTCCATAGGGGAACTGCTACACTGGACAAAAGGAGAGAAAATTATGTACGATTTGATCATTATCGGTTCCGGTCCCGCAGGGCTGTCAGCTGCAGTCTATGGTAAGAGAGCGGGACTGAATCTACTTATTATAGAAGAAAAGCCCATGAGCGGCGGTCAGATCCTCAATACCTATGAGGTGGATAACTATCTGGGACTTCCCGGCATCAGTGGATTCGATATGGGAATGACGTTCCGGCAGCATGCAGAGAAACTGGGAGCGGAGTTCCTGGAGGCTACGGTACACAGTGTGGAAGAACGAGGCGATTACAAATGCGTCTATGCGGGCAACCAGGAACTGGAGACCCGTACGGTGATCTTTGCCACCGGTGCGGAACATGCCAGATTAGGAGTACCCGGCGAGGAAGAATTGAACGGCATGGGGGTATCCTACTGTGCTACCTGTGACGGTGCCTTTTTCCGGGGCAGAACGGTGGCTGTGGTCGGCGGCGGTGACGTGGCACTGGAAGATGCCATCTATCTGGCAAGAACCTGCGAAAAGGTGTATCTGATCCACAGAAGAGATAGTCTGCGGGGGGCTATGGTATTGCAGGAGGAATTAAAGAGTCTCCCTAATGTGGAGATTCTCTATGACCATGTGGTTACAGAGATCTGTGGCGAGGACATGGTGGAAAAGCTGCGTATCAAAAATGTGAAGACAGAAGCGGAAAAAGATCTGGAGGCAGCAGGCATCTTTATCGCTGTAGGCATCTATCCCAACACGGAACTGTTGCGGGAACTGGTGGCAGTCGGGGAAGACGGTTATATCCCTGCGGATGAGACCGGAGAGACCGGCCGCCCCGGCATTTATGTGGCCGGAGATATCCGTAAGAAACCTCTGCGCCAGGTCGTAACAGCGGTGGCAGACGGTGCCAATGCAGCAGTCAGCGCGGGAAATTACTGCAACCGTTTTCGTTAACAGACACAGATTAGTAATAAATTCATTAAGAAATTCGGAAGAAAACCGAAGAATATTTAAAGAAAAGAGTCACCTGGATGGTGGCTCTTTTTATGTAAAAACACCGCAAACCCGCATGAAATGGGAACTTTTGACAATATTGACAATTAATTCACTATATTGACAAATGGGAGTTCGCGTGATATATTTGTTAACAGATGTAACAAATTCGTAACAAATGATTTGAAAATGTAAAGAAATAAGTTAAGAAATTGAGACAGCTCCAAGAGTTTCAGGAGGATAGAATGGTTCGTAAATCTGTAAAAATTACCGTTTGCACCATGGCAGCGGTTATGGCTTTTTCCGGAATGAATATCACTGCAAATGCAGCAGCATCTTCATCTGTACTGCCCAGCGGCGGTATCGAGCTGACCCTGGCAAAGGGCAACAAGCTGGAGAGTCTTTCCACAGGTACCAACAGCACGAAACAGATTGAAAGCATTATTGAGACTGTGATCCGTGACGATCAGATGGATACCACCCCGGAAGCATCCGAGGAGGAGTCCTTCAAGAATCTGGTAATCGCACAGGTGAATGATTATGTAAATGTAAGAAGCCTGCCCAGTGAGGAAGGTGAGATCGTCGGTAAATTGTATGACGATTCCGTTGGCCTCTTCATTTCCGAAGAGAACGGCTGGTATCAGATTTCTTCCGGTTCCGTAACCGGTTATGTAAAAGCCGAGTACTGTGTGACCGGCGACGAAGCAGTAGAACTTGCCAAGAAGGTAGGAACCCGACTGGCAACCGTTAACACCACCACATTGAAAGTTCGTACCGAGCCTTCGCTGGAAGCATCGGTGCTGGGTCTGGTTCCTCTGGAGGACGATCTGGTAGTATCCGATGAGACCGATGGCTGGGTACAGGTAGATACCGAGGAAGGTCTTGGATGGGTCTCTACAGAATTTGTTTCCCTGCATACGGAATTCGTAGAAGCAGAATCCAAAGAGGAAGAAGCAAAGCGTCTGGCAAAGGAGAAAGAAGAGAGAGAAAGAGCACGTGCCGCAGCGGCAGCCAAGGCAGCCACAAGCAGCAAGAGTTCTGGCTCTTCCGGCAGCGCTCCCGCAGTTACTTATGCGGCCAGCGGAGACAGCGAGATGGGTACCGCAGTTGCCGACTATGCATTACAGTTCGTTGGTAACCCTTATGTATACGGCGGATCCAGCCTGACCAACGGCACCGACTGTTCCGGATTTGTAATGAGTGTATATGCTAACTTTGGTGTAAGTCTGCCTCATTCCTCTTCTGCAGACCGCAGCCAGGGTTCTGCGGTTGACGGACTTGCCAATGCACAGGCAGGTGACCTGATCTGTTACTCCGGCCATGTGGCACTGTATATCGGTAACGGCCAGATCGTTCATGCATCTACCGCCAAGACCGGTATCATCGTATCTAATGCGGATTACAAGAAGGTACTGGCAGTTCGACGGATCTTCTGATTATATAACAGAAAGTACAAGGCACTGTGTGGAAACACACAGTGCTTTTTTGTGTATACGATGAGCAAGACTACTCGATTGCACCGTGTCATGTGGTCGGTTTATTTTCCATGTGGACAGGATGCTGTGGGGACAGTGGAACTTAAGTGCCGATAAGGCAAAAAACTATAAGTTGTATAACGAATTGTGCAATTTGTCAAAATATTGTTACGCGATGAAATGGGGATTGACAAAACGGAACTATACAAAGTATACAAAAAAAGTGACACGAACGTAAAAACGACAGAAAAGAAATTTAAATACAAAATAAGTTATCCACATCCAAAATGCCAGAAAATAGGATAAAAGTTACTTATACACCAAGTTATACACATTATCCACAGAAAAACCGGCACTGCAAGGGGGATAAATTTACGAAAAAACAGGAACAAATGTTTTGTGAACATGTAATAAAAATAGTAAAATGACAGGATTTGTCGATTTTAGGGTTGACATACAGAATGTCAAAAACAAGTAAAAAACTTCTTAAATTGTTGCAAAAAGCTGTGCTATTGTGCTATAATGACTATACAATAAATACAAGGGATGCTACATAAAACCTTGTAAATAAATACTTGGAAGGGATGATCAGCATGAAGTTTATTATTGTTGGCAGAAACATCGAAGTTACACCAGGATTAAGAGCAGCAGTGGAGGAAAAGATCGGCAAGCTGGACAAGTATTTCAATCCCGACACAGAAGTACATGTAACATTAAGCGTTGAAAAAGAACGTCAGAAAATTGAGGTGACCATTCCGGTAAAGGGAAGCATTATCCGTTCGGAGCAGGTAAGCAACGATATGTATGTATCCATTGATCTGGTGGAAGAGATCATTGAGAGACAGTTGAAAAAATATAAGAACAAGATCGTTGACAAACAGCAGGCGGCAGCTTCTTTCAGCAAAGCCTATGTAGAGAATGATTACACAGACGATGACGAGATCAAGATCGTTCGTACCAAGAAGTTCGATATCAAGCCCATGTATCCCGAGGATGCCTGCATTCAGATGGAACTGTTGGGACACAACTTCTTCGTATTCTGCAACGCAGAGACAGATCAGGTAAATGTAGTGTACAAGAGAAAGGGCGATACCTACGGACTGATCGAGCCGGAAGTATAAAACCGGACAGAAAATTAAATAAAGACAAATTTACAGCCTGCCGGAGTTTCCGGCAGGCTGTTTTGTTGTATGGGAAATGATATGCCCCGGAGATTTTCGAATTGCCTGAATACCGGAAAAATCAGAAACATAACCTGTAAGGAGGAACTGAGAGCAGGACAGGGAATGGACAGAGAAAAGAGAATGCGGGCATGGATCCGGGCAGAGGTGATGCTTCTATTTATAATGATGGGAGCATTTCTGCTCCGGGAGACAGGACGGACAGAAAGCATGGAACAGGCGGTGGTCACCGCAACCTCGGCTGCGGGAAAGGATTATATCAAATGGGTGGACTTTACCGTATCCTATGAAGCACTCTGCCAGGCATATGACTGGGATGTGGATACGTTTGACACGGAACATCATGTGGAGTGGATCCCGCTGCTTGCATATACCGCAGCCAGAACCGGAGGGGAATTTGACAAAAAGGCGCTGAAGATCCTGAACGAGACGGCGGAGAAGCTGGCGGAGGGAGAGGCAGAGATGGAAACTCTCACAAAAGATATGAAATACTATCCGTATTATCTGGAAGCTTACAGCGCGGCGCTGGGAGGACTGGTGGGAGAATACGAGGCAGAGGTGATCGGAGAAGACGGACAGAGCACCTGGCAGAAAAAATACGGATTAAAAGGTTATTGCCCCATTGCGAGAGGATTTGATTATACTCATTATGATGATTTCGGGGCGGGAAGAAGCTACGGATATAAACGAAGGCATCTGGGCCATGACATGATGGGGCTCGTCGGTGTACCTATCATTGCTGTCGAGTCCGGCACTGTGGAAGCCCTGGGCTGGAACCAGTACGGCGGCTGGCGCATTGGTATCCGCAGCTTTGATAATAAGCGCTACTATTACTATGCACATCTGCGGCAGAACTACCCCTATGCGGAAGGACTGGAAGAAGGCAGCGAGGTGACGGCGGGGGATGTGATCGGTTATATGGGACATACCGGTTACAGTACCACAGAAAATGTAAATAATATAGAAGTAACCCATCTGCACTGGGGATTGGAACTGGTCTTTGATGAAGAACAGAAAGAGAGTGACAACGAGATCTGGATCGATGTCTATCCGCTGACCTGTTTTCTGGCAAAACACACGCAGGAAGTGCAGAAAGTCGAGGGAACAAGAGAGTGGATCCGCACTACAAAAATCCGGGAATTCTGATTTCTAAAAATTTCATTTGTTATTTTGTTATTTTTTTGACAAAAGCATTGCAAAACAGATTTCGCTATGTTAAAATGGGGACAGTGAAATGATAAAAAAATAACAATCTACATTTCAGAAAGCAAACCAAACGAAAACAAAAAGTGGAGGACAAACAAATGGCAAAGAAAGTTGTATTAGCAGGCGCTTGCCGTACCGCAATCGGTACCATGGGCGGAACCTTAAGCACAACTCCTGCACCGGAGCTGGGCGCAATCGTTATCAAGGAGGCTCTGAAGAGAGCAGGCGTTGCTCCCGAAGCAGTTGACCAGGTATATATGGGATGTGTAATCCAGGCTGGCCAGGGACAGAACGTAGCACGTCAGGCAGCTATCAAAGCCGGACTTCCCATCGAAGTTCCCGCAGTTACCATGAACGTGGTATGTGGTTCTGGCCTGAACTGTGTGAACCAGGCAGCACAGATGATCATGGCCGGTGATGCAGATATCGTAGTAGCAGGTGGTATGGAGAACATGTCCATGGCTCCTTACGCAATTCCTCAGGGACGTTACGGATATCGTATGGGTAACGCAACCATGGTTGATACCATGATCAAAGATGCACTTTGGGATGCTTTCAATGATTATCATATGATCAAGACCGCAGACAACATCTGCGAAGAGTGGGGACTTACCCGTGAAGAACTGGATGAGTTCGCATTAAAGAGCCAGTTAAAGGCTGAAGAAGCTCAGAAGAACGGTGCCTTCAAGGCAGAGATCGTTCCCGTAGAAGTTAAGAAGAAAAAAGAGACCATCGTATTCGATACCGATGAAGGCCCTCGTCATGGTTCTACCATCGAAGGTCTGGCTAAGCTTCGTGCCATTAATCCCGGTGGATTCGTTACCGCAGGTAACGCTTCCGGTATCAACGACGGTGCAGCAGCTATCGTTGTTATGAGCGAAGAGAAGGCTAAGGAGCTGGGCGTTAAGCCTATGGCTACTTTCGTAGCAGGCGCTCTGGCTGGTGTTCGTCCCGAGGTTATGGGTATCGGCCCTGTAGCTTCTACCAAGAAGGTAATGGCTAAGACCGGTATGAAGATCGAAGACTTCGATATCATCGAGGCTAACGAAGCATTCGCAGCACAGTCCGTAGCAGTTGGTAAGGAACTGGGCATCGATGTAGATAAGCAGCTGAACCCCAACGGCGGTGCTATCGCTCTGGGCCATCCCGTAGGAGCTTCCGGATGCCGTATTCTGGTAACTCTGTTGCATGAGATGCAGGCAAGAGGTGCCAAGACCGGTCTGGCTACTCTGTGCATCGGCGGTGGTATGGGATGCTCCACCATCGTTAAGATCGAGGACTAATGGAATAACAATTCGCTGGGGCGGTAGAATCTCTATCGCCTTAGTGTGGTTTTGAAAATACTGATTGAAATGTGAAATGAGGTAAAAACATGGATTACATTTTGTATGAGCAGAATGGCAATGTGGCAACCATCACCATCAACCGTGAAAAGGCACTGAACGCTCTGAATTCTCAGGTACTGGATGAACTGAACGCTACATTGGATGCAGTAGATCTGGCAACGGTTCGTTGTCTGGTGATCACCGGTGCAGGCAGTAAGTCCTTCGTGGCAGGTGCAGATATCGGAGAGATGAGCAGCCTGACCAAGGCAGAGGGCGAGGCATTCGGCAAGAAGGGTAACGATGTGTTCCGCAAAATCGAAACCTTCCCCATTCCCGTGATCGCAGCTGTCAACGGCTTTGCTCTGGGCGGCGGATGTGAGATTTCCATGAGCTGTGATATCAGAATCTGTTCCGACAATGCAGTCTTCGGACAGCCCGAGGTAGGACTGGGAATCACTCCCGGCTTCGGCGGAACCCAGAGACTGGCTCGTCTGGTAGGTGCAGGCATGGCAAAACAGATGATCTACACCGCACGCAATATCAAGGCAGCAGACGCTTACAGAATCGGTCTGGTAAACGAAGTTTACAGCGCAGAAGTAGATGCAGATGGCAATGTGGTAAAGAGTGCACAGGAAGTAATGCTGGCAGCAGCACAGAAGATGGCAGCCACCATTGCAAAGAATGCTCCCATCGCAGTCCGCAACTGCAAGAAGGCTATTAACGAAGGACTGGATGCAGATATGGATCAGGCAGTAGTGATCGAAGAGAAGCTGTTCGGTGACTGCTTCGAGACAGAAGATCAGAAGTATGGTATGGCTTTCTTCCTTGACAAGAACAAGGAGAAGGTAAAAGAGCCTTTTAAGAATTGCTAATCATTACGAATATAAAAGTATAAAATCAGGAGGATTTACCATGAAAGTAGGTATTATCGGTGCAGGTACTATGGGACAGGGCATTGCAAAGGCATTTGCCCAGGTAGACGGATATGAAGTAGCTCTTTGCGATATCAAGCAGGAGTGGGCTGACGGCGGCAAGGCCAAGATCGTAAAAGGCTATGCAAGACTGGTAGAAAAAGGAAAGATGACTCAGGAGGCTGTTGACGCTATCGTAGCTAAGATCACTCCGGGCCTGAAGGAAGATCTGTGTGCAGACTGCGATCTGATCGTAGAAGCTGCATTTGAGAATATGGAAGTTAAGAAGACCACCTTCGGTGAGCTGGACAAGATCTGCAAGCCCGAGTGTGTATTTGCTTCCAACACTTCCAGCCTTTCCATTACCGAGATCGGCAACGGACTGACCCGTCCTCTGATCGGTATGCACTTCTTCAATCCCGCAGACCGTATGAAGCTGGTTGAGGTAATTGCAGGTGTGAATACTCCCGCAGAGACCGTAGACACCATCAAGAAGATATCTGAAGAGATCGGCAAGACCCCTGTTCAGGTAAACGAGGCAGCAGGCTTTGTTGTTAACCGTATCCTGATCCCTATGATCAATGAAGCAGCTTTCATCAAGATGGAAGGTGTATCCGATATCGCAGGTATCGACGCAGCTATGAAGCTGGGCGCTAATCATCCCATGGGACCCCTGGAACTGGGCGATTTCGTAGGACTGGATATCTGCCTTGCCATCATGGATGTTCTGTACAACGAGACCGGCGACAGCAAGTATCGTGCATGCCCTCTGATCCGTAAGATGGTTCGCGGCGGTAACCTTGGTGTGAAGACCGGCAAGGGCTTCTATGTATACAATGCAGACCGCACCAAGACTCCTGTGGATGCACAGTAGGCAAAAGGTAAAATAACTGTTCGGAGCCGGATACGGCTCTGGACAGTCTAAGTTCATAATTACAACCAAGTATAAATAACAATGGAGGATTAACATCATGGATTTTACATTATCCAAAGAGCATGAGATGGCGAGACAGCTGTTCAAAGAGTTCGCCGAGAACGAAGTAAAACCTCTTGCGCAGGAAGTTGACGAGACCGAAACCTTCCCCAGAGAGACCGTTGAGAAGATGGCTAAGTACGGCTTCATGGGAATTCCCGTTCCCAAGGAGTACGGCGGACAGGGCTGTGATACCCTGACCTACGCTATGTGTGTTGAGGAGCTTTCCAAGGTTTGTGCAACCACCGGCGTTATCGTATCCGCACATACCTCTCTGTGTATCGATCCTATCATGACCTTCGGTACTGAGGATCAGAAGAAGAAATATGTTCCCGATCTGGCAAGCGGCCGTAAGATCGGTGCTTTCGGTCTGACCGAGCCCGGTGCAGGTACCGATGCTCAGGGACAGCAGACTAAGGCTGTATTAGATGGTGACGAGTGGGTCATCAACGGATCCAAGTGCTTCATCACCAACGGTAAAGAAGCTGATGTATATATCGTGATCGCAGTTACCGGTATCGTAGAGAAGAGAGGCAGAAAGATGAAGGAGATTTCTTCCTTTATCGTTGAGAAAGGTACTCCCGGATTTACCTTCGGTACCAAAGAGAAGAAGATGGGCATCAAGGGTTCTTCCACTTACGAGCTGATCTTCACCGACTGCCGTATCCCCAAGGAGAATATGCTTGGTAAGCAGGGACAGGGATTCAAGATCGCAATGCACACTCTGGACGGCGGACGTATCGGTATCGCTTCCCAGGCTCTGGGTATTGCAGAAGGCGCTTTGGAGAGAACCGTTGCTTACACCAAGGAAAGAAAGCAGTTCGGAAAGTCCATTTCCGGATTCCAGAATACACAGTTCCAGCTGGCTGATATGGCTACCAAGGTGGAAGCTGCCAAGATGCTGGTATACAAGGCTGCACGCAAGAAGGACGAGTACAAGACCAATCCTAAGATCTCTTACTCTGTAGAAGCTGCTATGGCTAAGCTGTATGCTGCTGAGGTTGCTATGGAAGTTACTACCAAGGCTGTTCAGCTGCACGGTGGTTACGGTTACATCAGAGAGTACGAAGTTGAACGTATGATGCGTGATGCAAAGATCACCGAGATCTACGAGGGTACTTCCGAAGTTCAGAGAATGGTTATCTCCGCAGATCTGCTGAAATAAGCAAGCAGGCATTTGTCGGAAATTTTATTAGAAAAGTAAGGAGAAAATACAATGAAGATTGTTGTTTGTATTAAGCAGGTGCCCGATACCAAGGGCGGTGTTAAATTCAATCCTGACGGAACTCTTGACAGAGGCGCAATGCTTGCTATCATGAATCCCGATGATAAGGCTGGTCTGGAAGCTGCACTGAAGCTGAAGGACGAGTTCGGCGCAGAAGTTACCGTACTGACCATGGGTCTTCCCAAGGCAGCAGATGCTCTTCGTGAGGCGCTGGCTATGGGTGCTGACAAAGCAATTCTGGTTACCGACAGAGTACTGGGCGGTGCTGATACCTGGGCTACTTCCACTACCATTGCAGGTGCACTGAGAAACCTTGACTATGATCTGATCATTACCGGTCGTCAGGCAATCGATGGTGATACCGCACAGGTTGGTCCTCAGATCGCTGAGCATCTGGGACTTCCCGTAATCTCTTATGCACAGGACATCAAGGTTGAGGGAGACAAGGTGATCGTTCAGAGACAGTATGATGACAGATATCATGTAGTAGAGGCTCAGATGCCCTGCCTGATCACTGCACTGTCCGAGCTGAATAAGCCTCGTTATATGACTCCCGGCGGAATCTTCGATGCATGCAAGGCAGAGATCACTACCTGGGGCAGAGCTGATCTGAAAGATGTTGATGACAGCAACCTTGGCCTGAAGGGATCTCCTACCAAGATTGCAAAGGCATCCGATAAGGTTCGTAAGGGCGCAGGTGAGAAGATCGTTCCCGATTCCCCTGAAGACGGAGCAGCTTACATTGTGGCTAAATTCAAAGAAAAGCACATCATCTAATATAGGAGGCAAACCATGGTAACCAATAATATTGAAGAATACAAGGGTGTATATGTGTTCGCCCAGCAGGTAGACAATGAGATCAGCGGTATCGCATTGGAGCTGCTCGGCAAAGGTAAAGAGCTGGCTGCAAAGCTGGAGACCGAGGTAACCGCGGTTCTGATCGGTTATAATGTAAAGAATCTGGCAGATAAACTGGCTGAGTATGGCGCAGATAAGGTAATCCTTGTGGACGATCCCGAACTGGAGACTTACAGAACCGAGCCTTATGCACATGCACTGGCATCTGTTATCGAGAAATATAAGCCTGAGATCGTTCTGGTAGGTGCAACTGCTATTGGACGTGACCTCGGTCCTACCGTTTCCGCAAGAGTTAAGACCGGTCTGACTGCTGACTGTACTGTACTTGAGATTGGTGATTTCCCTCTCAATGCGATTCCCGGACAGGAGCAGAAGCACAACCAGCTGCTGATGACCCGTCCTGCATTCGGTGGTAACACCATCGCTACCATCGCCTGCCCCGACAACAGACCTCAGATGGCAACCGTTCGTCCCGGCGTTATGCAGAAGATCGCTCCTATCGCAGGTGCAAAGGCTGTAATCGAAGAGTACAATCCCGGATTTACTCCGAACAACAAATATGTAACCATCAAGGAAGTCGTTAAGGCTGTATCCGATACCGTTGATATCATGGATGCTAAGATCCTGGTATCCGGCGGGCGTGGAGTTGGCAGCGCAGAGAACTTCAAGATCCTGGAGGATCTGGCAGAGGTTCTTGGCGGTACCGTATCCTGCTCCCGTGCAGTTGTAGATAATGGCTGGAAGCCCAAGGATCTGCAGGTTGGACAGACCGGTAAGACCGTTCGTCCTCAGATTTACTTTGCAATCGGTATCTCCGGTGCGATCCAGCACGTAGCAGGTATGGAAGAGTCTGATCTCATTGTTGCCATCAACAAGGATGAGACCGCGCCTATCTTCGATGTAGCTGACTACGGTATCGTAGGCGACCTGAACAAGGTAGTTCCCGCTCTGACCGAGCAGCTGAAGGCTGCAAAGGCTGAGAAGGCAGCAAACTAAGCTCTGATTGTCAGATACAGAGCTATAAGAACTCCGTCACGTTTCCGGAACTATCCGTGGGCGTGATGGAGTTTTTTTGCAATCTTATTACTGTGTGCTTGCACTGAATACCGCAACATAGTACAATGATAACTACTAGTAAGCATCAAAGATGCGGTTTTGCGATGGGGTTCTGAATAGTTATGTACAATGTAGAAATACCGGAGCATAAGAATGAGAAGAAATGTGAGATGAGACATCATGGCAAAGCAAAAAGAAGTAAAAACAAACGCGATGCGTATTCTGGAATCCCTGAAGATTCCTTATACGCATCATACTTATGAATGTGAAGAATTTGTGGACGGACTGCAGATTGCAGATAAACTGTCCCTGTCGTATGAACAGGTCTATAAGACGCTGGTTACGGTAGGAAATAGCAAGAACTATTTTGTATTTGTAATTCCGATCGCAGCAGAACTGGATCTGAAAAAGGCTGCGAAATCCGTAGGAGAGAAAAACGTGGAAATGATCCATGTAAAGGACATCAATGGCATCACGGGCTATATCCGCGGCGGATGCACTGCCATTGGCATGAAAAAGCAGTACGTGACCAGAATCGATGAAAGCGCAAAGACACAGGAGCAGATCTATGTCAGCGGCGGCAAGATCGGATCTCAGATTCAGTTACGGCCGGATGATCTGGCAAGGGCAGCAAAGGCGGAGTTTGCTGACATCATAAGGCACTGATTCAAGCAAAAAAGCCCGGGCTATTTTTTATGCAAATCTTTATCGCTCAAATCCATGGCAAACTGTAGGATGCGACCCTTTTCATGTTCGGTGGCGGCATTGTACAGTTGAATAAGCTGTATCCAATCCTGTGAGTAGCCCGGGGACTTCTGGGCATCCTCTTTTCTTCTGTCTGTCATTTCCAGCAGATAATCAACAGATACGTCAAAATATTCCGCAATGCGTATCAAAGTCATGGCATCGTTGGGAAAACGCTCATTTTTTTCATAATAGCTGATAACACGCTCGGAGATAAACAGCGCCTTGCTGAGCTCCTTTTGCGTCATATTCTTGTCCCGTCTTAATTCCCTTAATCTGTCTCCGAATGCCATATTTTTCTCCTGTTTTCTCTAATATTTTGATTATACATTTAATTATTCCCGTTGAAACAAAACAGAACATAATGTTCTTGCAAATATTGACATAGAACAAAATGTTCTGTATTATATTGAGTGGAAGATGTGTACAGACTTTCTGTCCGGGACGCTGTAACGGCAGAATGAGAGGAAAGTGGAAAGATGGAAGAGAAGAATCTACTATTCCGATTTGAAGATAAGAACCTGGCGCAGAACCTCCTGCAGACTGTGGGAGATTTGTTGAAAGACAGTGATGCCGCAGAGGAAAAAGAGATGGTAAAGGACTTCCTGCAAAAGGTGTCGGAGGCCATGACTTTTGTTGCAGTGGGTGATACCGGGGTAGGTAAGACCTCGTTCCTGAACAGGCTCTTTAACGGTGTTGTCTGCGGAAATGAAATAGCACAGCCTACCATAGGTATCCGGGAGATAAAGGGCGGGGCACAGGAAGCGGAGTTACAGATTACCCCCTATTATTCACGTCATTTTGTGACGGATGGAGAAATGCAGGGAATTTCCATTGTGGATACACAGGGACTTGACACCCGGACAAATCCGGAATGCAGCGAAAAAATCAGATTTTTTGTCCAAAAGAGCGATGTGTTGTTTGTGGTGTTTGATGCTCTTCGTATTCGCAGCTTCAACGTATGGGATTTTCTGGAACAAACGGACCACAGAAAAATGGTCTTTGTCATGACAATGTGTGACCGGGCAGATGCACAAACCCTGGAGAACAATCGAGCAAAGTTGCAGCAATATATGAAGGAGGCCGGCATCGAGGCTCCGATTTTTATGTCTGCCGCTTCAGCCTGCGGTTATATTGCTTCCGATTCGAATGTAGAGGCGTTGAAGCACTATGTGCGGGAACAGATTTTGGGAGAGACGCCGACTCTCACCAAACAGCAGCAGAATATGCAACATCTGGAGGGAATGCTGTTGGCGCTGGGCAATTCCTTTTCCCTGCGCAAGAAGCAGCACGAATCGGACAAGGTTATTCTGGAGAACATCAACACGGCGGTAGATGGCTTCTTATCCCGCAATGAGAGTGTGGTGAACAGACTCAAGAGTGAGCTGCGCAATATTATCTCCTACCAGATTGACGCATATCAGTCAGAAATCATTGCCAAGATGGACCCACTGAAAATCAAGGAGCGCTGCCCCGGAGGTTCCTCAGAGGTGGAAGCATATCTGGGTGCAGTCAATGAAAACTACAGGAATATCATGAATACACAGATTTCCGAGACGACCCAGGAGGCGGTACGGAAGTATTGCTCCGATTTGCAGGATGTATTTGAGGAAGCCACAGGCTTTTTCCGAAAGAGACAGAATCTGCTGGACGCGGAGGATCAGTTTTACGGAAGCCTTGAGAAGAGTAAGCAGGAAATGCTTTATGAGTCGGATACCATGATGATGGATCTGAGCCGGTTTTACGAGAAGCTGGCAGGAGCCTCGGAAAAGCTCTTTATGGATATATGGAAAGCCCGGGGTGAGTATGATGCAACGATACAGGCAAAGGGTAAGAAAGGTGCCATTGCAGGAGGAGCAGCAGGCGTCGGGATTGGAGGCATAGGGACGGTGGTCAGCGCCGTTCTTGCTCACAGCGCGCTGGGTGCCGCCGCAGCGGCAGCGGGAACCTCGGCAGCGGCAGCTGCTACGGCGACAGCAGGTGCTGCGGTGACATCGGCACTGGGTGCAATTCTCTGGCCGGTGGTGGGCGCGGTCATCGGTGCGGTTGTAATCTCCAAAATTGCAAAAAAGATGTCCAGGACCGGAGCGGAGAAGGATATGTGGGCTGTCTACGAAGAATGTGTGGCGGAGTTTAAGCAGGAGGTTGGCCAGATAAAGAGTGAGATGACCGTGCAGGTGATGCAGACCGTGACGGAAATTTTTGACAGGGAAGTGCGCAGCATGGACACCAGCTTCAAAGATTTCCGCATGGCGGTAAATATTGACAGCAGAAACATTCCTCTGCTGGAAGAAAAGCTTCAGACGGTACAGAACCTGATGGCGCAGATGGAACAGCTGAAGCGTGACAGGGAGGCCCGGATGGAAGAGGAGGCCCCGGTCCGAAATACAACGAAGGGAAGGATAGAAGATGTCTTGGAGTACGAAGCAGAATAGTGCAATCGGGTTTTTGAACAGTCTGGAGCAGTTCGGAACGGAAAGAAATCTGCCACTGCGGGTTCTGGATTCCATCCGGGAACTGAAGGCAGAGGTGGAGAGCGCGGATGAACAGTCCCTGGAGCGGATATTGCTTGAGGTGGAGCCACTTCTGAAGCACATGGGAAAGAAGTATCAGGAGTCCGGGGAGACGGAAATCGTTCCCATGCAGGGAATGGTGGATACGGTATCCATGGAGGATGTGACAGACCGCATCAAAGAGATTATTGACGGTTGCCTTAGGGAGAATCGGGAGAAAAGTCAGATTTACATAAATGACCACATGCAGGCTGTGTTGGAACTGGAGAGACAAATCCGGGAAATACAGCACACCAGGGCACACTATAAGGAAATCAAGAATGTGGGAAGGTTCCAGAGCTTTTGCAATCAGGTGGAGACAAAATATAACACAAGTCTTTCCCACTCTCTGGATGCTTTTGCGGCATCTCTCTGCCAAAGCTGTGATCAGGCAGTTACCAAAGTAAGAGGGATTCTGACCAAAATAAAAGATGAAAAGATACATGTTTCTCAGAGAAAGTTCTGGGTGGCGTATGACAGCAAGGCTGATTTGGTGAAGCGCCGCATTCAGTCTGCCGCCGGGAAAATGGCGGGAGAACAGAAGTCAATAAGCCGGTGGGCATCATCACTGATACCGAAATTGAACGAGAGCAAAAAGAAATTTTCGCATAAAAGAATCATCGGCATTCTGGCACCCTGGCTGGGAATTTTGGTGCTGGCGCTGGCAGTCAGCCTGATTTCCAACATTGGTGGGAAGGAGGAGACGCCCGTCAACGTATCCGTTTCGGGCAATGAGACAGCCAACCGGGTGATTTCCGAAATAATGGATCTGGCGGAGAGCAGATTGCCCAGCGGAGAGGATGAAGGAAATCCGGTGTTTGACCTGGTATTTGGCCTGCCGAAATGGGTGTGGCTTTTGGCGCTTGTGCTGTATGTGGCGGTTTATATTCCCTTTATTATGCAGAAATCCAGAAACTGGTTCTGCGACGAGGTGGCTGGATATCTGACACCGGAACTGGAGCAATTTTTACAGGAAGCCGATTTCCCGGGCAGGATGGCTGAGAACTGTGAGAGTCTGAGAACTGAGGCGGAACAGGCTTGTCAGGAGATTTTGACTGTAGTTCTGGATAAGACGGAGATTCCCAAGACCATGCAGGTTCGGTCCGAGAGCGAAGAGTTCAGGGCATTATACAACCGATGGGAGAGCATCAGAAAGACAGTATAAAATAGAAGAGGTGAACGGAAGAAAATGGCAGGTAATAATTTCTTTGAAAAAGCAAAAGGTATTGCGGGAAACCTGAAAGGAGTTACGGGAAATGCCGGTAATGCTGTAGTACATAACAGCCAGCTTCGGACAATCGGTAAAAGCATTGAGGAAAAAATGAATGCCAAATCTAAGCTGTACGGTTACATAGGTATGGAAGCCTATGACCTGCATACAGCAGGAAAGCTGGATATGCCGGAGCTGCAGGGTTATTTTGAAAAGCTGCAGGCTCTGGATGATGAGGTGCGGGAACTTCAGGCGCAGAAGCAGACCGTGGAATTACAGTCGGGGAACGGAACAACCTGTATCTGCGGCGAACCACTGACGCAGATAGACAAGTTTTGCCCCCGCTGCGGAGCTCCCGTAAACAACGGTATGGTTACCTGCGTCTGCGGAAATCAGGTGGCGAAAAATATGCGGTTCTGTAATGTCTGCGGCAGAGACATGCAGCAGAATCCGGTGATGATGCAGCCAAACGTACCGCCTCAGGCAATGAATAATATGGCGGCCAATGTTCCGCCAAAGCCCATGAAACAATGTATCTGCGGAGCTCAGGTACCGGAGGGACAATTCATGTGCATGGAGTGCGGAAGAAAAATAGAACAGTAAATACCAAGGAGGAGTCAGGCAAGTTCAACGTAAAAGCCTTCCTGGTCTGGGGACCGTGGTATATGATGCATCTCGGCGGCGGAAAAGGGGTTTGGATGTTGATTTGCTGGATTGTTCTGATATGCTGTATTCCTCTGGCGCTTACGGGAGCCGTAGGGCTGCTTTTGGTGGGAATCCTAGCCGGAATCAACAGCACAAAGCAATATTATGGTACCTATATGAAAAAATGCGGCTTGTGACAATAGCCGTGTGTTCTCTTGCAAGAGCGTGGGAAAAGAGATATTTCGGTTTGTTGAGGGGCTGTGTCAGTTAAAAAGAAAAGTGGAAATGGGACAGATTCACATTGAGTCTGTCCTTTTTCTATGCTATATTTATCTATGAGAAAAAGAACGGGACGGTGAACCAATGAGCGAAACAAAGAACATTATGGATTACGATACGGTAGCTTTGGATGAGGGGAAAAAAGCGGTTGTTATTATTGACCAGACGCTGCTTCCCGGGCAGACAAAGCTGATTGAACTGAAAACGGCACAGGAGATATGGGATGCCATTTATCTTCTGAAGGTGCGGGGAGCACCGGCAATCGGCGTAGCGGCAGCCATGGGCATTTATGTACTGAGCCTTGAGATTGATACGGAGGATTTCGGGGATTTTTATACAGAGTTTTGCAGATATAAGGATTACCTGGACTCTGCGCGTCCAACCGCAGTGAATCTCTCCTGGGCGCTGAGAAGAATGGAGCGCGTGGCTTTGAAAGCCGGCAGGGATGAAAAACGGTCTGTGGAGGAAGTGAAAGAAATCCTGCATCAGGAGGCACTGCGTATCCGGGATGAGGATATAGAAGTTTGTCGTAAAATAGGGGAATATGGTCTGGAACTGGTGAAACCGGGAGATGGCATCCTGACTCACTGTAATGCAGGACAACTTGCAACCGTAAAATATGGTACTGCAACAGCACCTATTTATCTGGGACAGGAGAAGGGCTATAACTTCCATGTATTTGCGGATGAGACCAGACCCCTGTTGCAGGGAGCCAGACTGACTGCTTTTGAACTGCATTCCGCAGGCGTGGATGTCACACTGATCTGCGACAATATGTCTGCTTCTGTAATGTCCAAGGGCTGGGTACAGGCAGTGTTCGTGGGTTGTGACAGAGTGGCGGCTAACGGAGATACGGCCAACAAGATCGGTACCAGCGTGGTGGCAGCGGTAGCAAAACAATACGGAGTGCCGGTATATATCTGTGCACCCACTTCCACCATTGATATGGCCACAGCCACCGGCGCAGATATCTGTATCGAGCAGCGTAAGGCAGAAGAGGTTACTGAGATGTGGTACAAGGAACGCATGGCTCCGGAAGGTGTAAAGGTCTACAATCCGGCATTCGATGTGACGGACCATGAACTGATCGCCGGAATTGTCACGGAATACGGGGTGGCGAGAGCTCCTTATACGGAGAGTCTGAAGGAGATCATGGAACACAAGGCACAGAGAGGCTGATGGTGTAGATATGAAGCGAAATGTAAGTCTTGCGGAGATATCCGACGGCCGTTTATATAAAGCAAATGATATGGTAAAAGCAGACTGCGGCGGTTGCGAAGGCTGTTCCCGGTGCTGTCATGGCATGGGCAAATCCATTATTCTGGATCCCTATGATGTCTACCGGATGACTACAGGAATGGGGAAAAGCATGCAGGAGCTATTAGCGGCATCGGTGGAGTTCAACGTGGTGGACGGTGTGATTTTACCGAATCTGAAAATGCAGGGGACAGAGGAAGCCTGCGCTTATCTGGATGAGGAAGGAAGATGCAGCATCCATCCGTACCGGCCTGGAATCTGCCGGCTATTTCCGCTGGGAAGATATTATGAAAACGGAGGATTTTCTTATTTTCTCCAGACCGGAGAATGTGCGAAGGAGAATCGCAGCAAGGTGAAGGTCAGCAAATGGATCGATACACCGGAACTGACCAGAAACCAGCAATTTACCTTACAATGGCATGACCTGTTACATGCCATGGAAGAAAGACTGACAGGAGAAGACGAAGGGAAACAGAGGGAAGAAAATCTCCTGCTGCTGCGTCTGTTTTATTTATTGCCGTATGAGGGGACGATAGATTTTTACACACAGTTTACAGAGAGGATGGAACATTGGAATGGACAGAACGGACAGATTTAACAGTTTAAATAAGCTCTCCATTGAGAAGCGCCTATTGAAAGTATTTCGTAAGACCACGATACTGCTGAGCATGACGGGTGTCATCGCCTGTGTGGCCATGGGAATCGTGAGTTATCAGTATTCCTACGCCTTGAAGCATTACGGTTTCGCGCAGGGTGACATCGGTAAGGCGATGATCGTTATCGCGGAGATGCGGAGTGAGACCCGTGCCGCCATCGGCTATGATGACGATACACTGATCGCTACAGCAAAAAATGCCCATGACCTGACGGCGGAACAGTTGGATACCTATATCAGTGCCCTGGAAGATGACATGATCACGGATGAGGGAAGAGCTACCTACCAGCAGATCAAGGACGGCGTAGCTTCTTATCAGCAGATCGAGGCACAGATACTGGAACTGGGAACAGCTTCCGATTCTGCTAAGCGGATGCAGGCACAGCAGATGGCAGGCGAACAGATGGATCCCGTGTTCCAGCAGGTCTATGCAGATATGACGAGCCTGTTGGACAGCAGTGTAACGAACGGAAATGCCATGGAAGCCAAGCTGAATGTTTTCCGTGTGGTTATTTTTATCGTAATCCTTCTGATCATCGGAGTAGGCTTTGCGGGATCTGAAAAAGCGGGAAAAAGAATAGCCAAAGGAATCGCCGGACCGCTGAAAGCGCTGGCAGACAGACTGGATGGGTTTGCTGCAGGTGATCTGTCTTCAGAGTTCCCGGAAGTAAAGACAGAGGACGAAGTGGCAGAGATGAATCGTGCCGCCATTGCAATGGCTGAAAATCTGCGAATGATCATTGAGGATATCAAGCAGGCTCTGAATGCCATGGCAAATGGTGACTGGACGGTAAAATTTCTTTACCCCGATCTCTATGCAGGGGATCTGGATGAATTGAAGGAAGCCCTGAGAGATATCAAATATAAGATGAACGAAGCATTGTACAATGTAAATTCCGTATCCGGCCAGGTATCCATGGGTGCCGGAAGCCTGGCAGATGCCGCACAGTCTCTGGCAGAGGGCGCTACTGAGCAGGCCGGAGCCGTACAGCAGCTACAGGCAACCATTACTAATATTACCTCTATGGTAGACAATACTGCAGAGCATACCAAGAATTCCAGCAGGCAGGCACAGGAATACTCTGCTAAGGCAGATGAAGGCCGTACCGAGATGAATCATCTGATGGAGATCATGGAACAGATCAACGAGACTTCCGAGAAGATCAGCAACATCATCGGTGAGATCGAGGATATTGCCAGTCAGACCAATCTGCTGTCCTTAAATGCGTCCATTGAGGCAGCCAGAGCGGGGGAGGCCGGAAGAGGTTTTGCTGTGGTGGCAGACCAGATTGGTAAGCTGGCAGAGCAGAGTGCGCAGTCCGCTGTCAATACCAGAGAGCTGATCGGCGGTACACTGGAGGAGATCCATGCCGGCAATGAAGCTGTGGATCATGCGTCCCAGACGTTGAGCGTTATCGTGGAAGGCGTCCGCAAGATCGCACAGGATTCTGAGGAACTGAACCAGATTGCAGCTGCTCAGTCAGATGCCATGAATCAGGCGGAGAGCGGTGTGAACCAGATCTCCGAGATCGTACAGTCCAACTCTGCGGCAGCAGAAGAATTATCCGCTACCAGTGAGGAACTGCTGGCTCAGTCCGAGAATATGACCAATCTGGTAAAGCAGTTCAAGCTGATCGATGAGGAGAAGATTCAGGCGAGAAAAAAGGAGGCTGACAATGCCGGTATTTGATTTCAGCAGTATCCCGGAAAATGAGAAGAAGCAGGATCCCGTATGCACCTATACCATGTTCCGTTCCAATGAGGCTGCGGCAAGTCCCGAAAAGCCGATCCTGATCCTGGACAACAGCAGCGAACCGTGGAAGCACCATGCTATCGGTGTCTTCGGCAATCAGAACAAACGCACGAATTTCGAATTCAGGGAAGAGGGCAGCAGTGCCTATGCCGATATTTTACAGATCGATGCAAGATTCGTAAGCCTCGTCAGATGGTTAGGAGAAAATCACATCAATGTCCGGCTTTCCGGGGAAAACCGGGAAGAAGGCTATGCGGTATACAAGATCCGAGAGACTGCATTTGGCGGCGGAACCAAGCTTTCGGCAGAAGATGGATTTTTACAGTTCATGATGGAAAGACTGTTCGCCAGCAGTGCTCCCGCAGAAGAGGAACAGGGGGAGGACGAAGAGGAAGACGGCGATGATATGAAGCTTACCAGCCTTCAGAGTATCTCCGATTTCATGACATGTGCTGGAAGGACCATGCCGGAAAACATCCGCCTGTGGGCCAGAAGAAATCTGGCGGTGGCCAGATCCCATGAGGTGTCTCCGGAAGAGAGAAGACATGCCCAGAGAGCGCTGTCCATCATGATGAACATTCAGTGGAAGGGCAATTACTTCGAAGCCATTGATCCGGTGGAAGCCAGACGGATCCTGGACGAGGAATTGTACGGTATGGAGAGAGTCAAGCAGCGGATCATGGAGACCATTATCCAGATTAACCGTACCCACACCTTACCGGCTTACGGACTGCTTCTGGTGGGTCCGGCCGGAACCGGTAAATCCCAGATCGCTTATGCGGTGGCGAGGATCCTGAAATTGCCCTGGACAACATTAGACATGAGTTCCATTAACGATCCGGAGCAGCTGACCGGAAGCTCCAGAATCTATGCCAATGCCAAGCCGGGCATTATCATGGAGGCTTTTTCCATGGCGGGAGAGTCTAATCTGGTATTCATCATCAATGAGTTGGACAAGGCGGCAAACGGCAAGGGTAACGGCAATCCGGCGGATGTGCTTCTGACACTGCTTGACAATCTGGGATTCACGGACAACTATATGGAATGTACCGTTCCCACCTTTGGTGTCTACCCCATCGCCACTGCCAATGACAAGGAGCAGATCAGTGCTCCGTTAATGTCCCGTTTTGCAGTGATCGACATCCCGGATTACACACCGGAGGAGAAGAAGATCATTTTCTCCAGATTTGCATTGCCGAAGGTGCTGAAAAGGATTGGACTGCAGGCAGACGAATGCACACTCACCGAAGAGGGACTGGATGCGGTGGTGGAGATCTATTCCAACACCAGTGGAATCCGTGACCTTGAGCAGGCGGCGGAGCATCTGGCAGCCAATGCCCTGTATCAGATCGAAGTGGACGGGGTAAAGGAAGTTGTATTTGATGCAGAAAAAGTGAAGAAATTATTTCTATAAGTAATAGAAGCAGGTAGTCGCAGGATGCGGTTGCCTGCTTTTTGTGCAAAGTCGGGGGCTTTTGCCCCGGCATCATTATAGAAAAACGAGTAGAGGAGAGGGACATGACAAAGAAAGTATTAGTGATCACGGATGCACAGAACGAATTCATCACCGGGGCGCTGGGAAACAAGGAGTGCGAGGCGGCGGTAAAGTATATCGTTGCGGCAGCAGAAAGCGGGGAATACTACAAGGTAATCTTTACAAAGGATACCCATACGGCGGATTATCTGCACACCCAGGAAGGAAAGCGTCTGCCCGTTCTGCACGGACAGGAAGGCACAGAAGGATATAAGATCCATCCGGATATCGTGAAGGCGGTACAGGAGCATTATGCGCCGGAACAGATCCTTACGGTGAAAAAGCCTACTTTTGGCAGTCTGGATTTTGGAAATACGCTGAAGGCAATCTGGGAAGAGGTGACGGCAACAGGAGAGGCAGCAGAGGGTGAATATCCCATGGAAGTGGATTTTACCGGATTCTGCACCGGAATCTGTGTGTTAAGCAATGTGGTCATGGCAAAGGCATTTGTACCGGAAGCGAGAGTGTGTGTCATTGAGAAGGCCTGTGCCTGTGTGACACCCCAGACGCACCAGACGGCCATCGCAGCTATGGGACCGATCCAGGCGGATGTGATTTAGAGAACATATCATATTTACACAGTTGTGAATCTAAGAGAGAAAGAGGATAAAATCATGCAATTACCACAGATCATCAACAGCTTACTGGAAAATGATATGTACAAGTTCTCTATGGGACAGTGTATCTACCACCAGTTCAGCGCTTATAAGACTACCTGGACCTTCAAATGCAGGAATACAGATGTATTTTTCACATCTGAAATGGTAGAAGAAATCAAGGCGCAGATCCGGGCCTATTGTGACTTACGTTTTACGGAAGAAGAACTGGCTTATCTGGAGAACGTAAAATGGATCAAGGGTTCCTATGTGGATTTTTTACGTTTGTGGCAGCCCAGATACGAGGATTTTGAGATCGGCACGGAGGCGGACTGCGGTCTGACCATCGAGACCAAGGGATCCTGGCTGAATACTTCTATGTATGAGATCCCGACGCTGGCTATTGTTAATGAAGTATTTTTCCGTATGAATTATGACTATGAGAAGCTGTATGCCTCCTTCCGGGAGCGTCTGGCAGACAAGCTACAGAAGCTGGTGGACGGAACGTATTGCCTTGGAAATTTCAGTGAATTCGGTCTGAGACGCCGTCTCTCTGCAGAGGCACAGGAACTGGCAGTACAGGAGCTGGTGGGGCATAATAAGGATTATAAGGACTCCGCCTGCATTGGTACCTCCAATGTCTATCTGGCAAAGAAATGGAACGTGACACCGGTAGGCACTATGGCCCATGAATGGATCATGTGTACCGGGCAGGGCAATCACAAGCACAATCCGGCATATTCCAACTGGTATGCCCTGGATGCCTGGGTGAAAGAGTATGGCATTTTGAACGGAATTGCTTTGACGGATACGATCACCACGGATTGTTTCCTGAAAGACTTCCAGCTGACCTATTCCACTCTGTTTTCCGGCGTGCGGCATGACAGTGGGGATCCCTTTGCATGGGGGGAGAAGCTGATATCTCATTATGAATCTCTGGGGATTGACCCGAAGCGCAAGACCCTGCTGTTCAGTGACGGCCTGGACTTTGCACGGGCAGATGAACTGCGTAAGGCATTCCGGGACAGGGTGACGGTGGCTTTCGGTATCGGAACCTATATTGCCAATGATACCTGCGAGGAACCGTTGAATATTGTCATGAAGACCACTGCCTGCAACGGCATGGATGTGGCAAAGATCTCCGATACTCCCGGCAAGGAAATGTGTAAGAATGCGGATTACGTGGATTATCTCACCAGATGTATCAGGTGGAGACTGGAACATGACAGATAGGAAGCAGCAGAAAATCAGAAACGGCGGGAATACAGCATGGATGAAAAAAACAGAATAGAAAACAGAATCGGTGTGCTGGATGGAATCCGTGCCATAGCCATCGGGATGGTAGTGTGGTTTCATTTCTGGCAGCAGACATGGCTGACACCGTATCTTCGGATTCCAACAGAGTACACAAAATATATTGGACTCACGGAGATCAACCTTGCTGGATGGGTCAGATATGGATTCGTTTTTGTGGATATGATGATCCTGCTCAGCGCATTCTGCAATTTTTATCCCTATGCCAGATCTATTGTTCTGGGAGAGGACTGGCCGGATACGAAGACATTTTACAGAAAGAGGGCAGCAAGAATACTGCCTTCTTACTATTTTATGTTGGCGATCGATCTGTTTTTCTATATTTTACCGGGACATAAATATCGGAATGTGGGAGCATTGTGCAAAGATATTGTGACACATGTATTTTGCGTTGCACCAAATTGGTCGGACACTTATATATCCACCTCTTTTAACGGCGTGTTATGGACGGTACAGATGGAAGTGATCTATTATCTGCTGCTGCCGTGGATCGCAAGATTGTTCCGCAAGTGGGCCTTTGCCACTTATAGTGTGATGTTGATGATTTCCGTTACAAGTACTGCGGTAATTCTGAACTGTTTTGCGGGAAAAGAGAGAAATTATGGAAATAATATTCTGACGTTTATGGGAATCTATGCCAATGGCATGCTTTGCTGCATCCTGTATGTCATGTGGAAGAAATATGTGACAGAAAATAAATACTCGCGGCTGGCAGGAACAGTGATCTCTGTTTTGTGTATTTTTCTGATGAACGGGATGATTCATAAATACGACGGGGATGTGAATCTGCAGGCAGTTCAGTTGCAGAGCCGGCTGGTGCAGTCGTTTCTGTTTGCATTGTTCCTTTTCAGTACGGCCTGTGCGGGAGAATATTATCAGAAACTATATTCCAACCGGGTGGCATCACTTTTTTGCAAATTTTCCTATAATCTGTATCTCTGGCATCAGATGATCGCCGTCTGGCTGAAAGAAAAAAGAATTCCTTATTGGAGCGGGGATACGCCACCAAATATGACAGGTGACCGTGTATGGCAGTGGAAATATCAGATACTGATTATCGTGGTGTCTGCGGCGATGGCGGTAGCAGTTACTCTGATCGTGGAAATTCCTGCGGCCCGATATCTGCTGAAAGACAGGGACAGCCATAAGGAAGAAGGAAAACAGCATGACAGGATATGAACATATTGAGCACACGTTTGCACCGGTGTACGATGCGGATTCGCTGGTGCTGATCCTGGGAACATTGCCCTCGGTGAAATCCCGGGAGAACCATTTTTATTACGGACATAAGCAGAACCGTTTTTGGAAAGTGATGGCAGATCTGTGCGGGGAACCGGTGCCGGAGACCATAGAGGAGAAAAAGAAAATGCTACTGGCTCATCACATTGCCGTCTGGGATGTAATCCAGAGCTGCGATATTAAGGGATCCAGCGACAGTAGCATCCGCAATGTGGAGCCGACGGATATTCGAAGGATTCTGGCGGAATCACAGATCACGCGGATCTATGCCAACGGTAACAAAGCAGGAGAACTTTATCGAAAATATCAGCTGCCCCTGACCGGCATAGAAGCCACGGTGCTGCCCTCCACCAGCCCGGCCAATGCGGCATGGAGGCTGGAGAGTTTGTGCGAAGTGTGGCGGGAGACGATAGTACTTTTATAATTTTTGAAAAAACGACAAAAAAATGAAAGTACTATTGACAATTCATGAGATGTTTTATATAATTTAAGAAATGATACCAAAGGTATCAAAAGCAAAAGGGGATTATCGTATAGAACAGACCGCGCATCTAATAAGGATGCGCGGTCTGTTTTTATATATGGCATATAGTAAAATATAATTTAGTAAAGCATGATTGACTAAATTATAAATTAGCATTATGGTAAGGATGCGGAAATGGAGGGCAAGGGAAACTTGTAGATAGCGGAGAAAGGCTTGGTAATATAAATTGAGCAAGGAAAATGTGGATATAAAATATGAATTGATACCCTATGATGGGTTTATCGGCTCAAAAGAATTTGATTTTGATAAAGCCATTTATGATTTGAATAGTCAGATTGAATTATTATCAAGCCAGGCGGATAACTTGGATTATGTTGTCGCAATTGCAAGTGGTATTGCTTGTGGCCTATTGGACATTCTTTGGGTCGGAGAGTTTGATCTGACGAATGGACGCAGTATTGCCAGTGATAAAGTGGATGCCTTCGTAAAAAAGACAGCAGAAATGTTTGAGGGCGAGAAATTTGATGATGTAAAATCCGCAGTGAAAGCGTTGGAGAAACGATTTCCAATTCCGAGTGATGGAAATACACCTGATTTCGGTGGTGGACTGCAACATCATCTGAGAGATTTTGCTCACCATCCAACAATTGTAGGTTTGGCATTCTCTTTATTAACGCAGTTTACGGAAAAATCATATGGAACAGATGTTAACGGGGTATTCCTTGTTGTTGATGTTCCGGAAAAAAGCAAGCCTTTCATTGGAAAGGATGTACCGCAGAAGATTTTAATGGGAACTATAACATGGTTCTTCCATCTTGTAAGTGATGTTGCTGGGTCAAGCAGCACGGCGGGTGTTACCGGTGGTACGGGAATTCCTGGACCAATCCTTGCTTTGGCAAAGGAGATTTCGGCAATACCGTTTTTCAAGGATATAAAGGTCGATGATGATATGTCATTGTCCCTCTTTCTTTCAAAGTTGTTTAACGGTACGCTTATGATGCAGCGTGATGAAAATGGACAGATTATCAAGGAGTCCGTTGTTAAATTTGATTTGCGTGGCGAACTTGGTGTTGCTGTGGAATTATGTAAACAGGCTGTTCCGGTAATTGCTAACGAGTGCATTGTGCGTGCATTTTATTTTATAAGACGACTTGCAATGGCAATGAAAGAAAAATGTGTGAGTTGCCTTGCAGACATGAAGAAGATTGACTGGAATTCTGTTAAGCCCGCAAACAACCCGACCATTGCACGTATGCTGACTGTTTCAACGGGGGTATTTACTGCACTTGATATGGGTGAGGCAATTGCAACACAAAAATATTGGGTATCCATTAATTATGTAGGTGTGGGAAGATTTGCGGTTGCTATCGGTTCTGATGTGAGTTGGGGACTTAAGGCTCGAAATGTTAAAAAGGTTCGAGATGTGTATGAGAATATAAAGCAGCAGACATTCAGAAAAGCCGATGCAGATATCTATAAAAGAATAGGAGCAGACATGGATATACAGATGGATAAACTCGGTCTTTCGTTGGAGCAGACAGAGATACTTTATAACCTTGAATATTACAAAACACTCAATGATATAGAGCGTACCAACATTCCTATAACCAGAGAAGGCGTTAAAGAACTGAAAACTACATGGCTTCAAGACTGGGCGAAGTTTATCTCTGATGGTTTTGAGAGTTTTACACAGGTTCCTGGAGCGAAAATGCATTGGTACACTATGGATGAATTGCAACAGTGCATTGCCGGACAAAATCCTAATGAACCGTGGTATCGATTAATTCTTCTTGAAGCAATGTTGTTTGAACCGTATTATCCGCTTGGAATGGAGAAGGATAAAAAAGGTAATGATGTACCGTGCAAAAAATACAAGCATCTGAACAATCCGATTAACGGTTTCAAAAAAAGCGAAGGTGACCGATTCCTAAACGAGCAATTTACGGGCAAGTATTGTGAAAAAGAATATGTAAAACGATTGCGTAAGTCTTATGACAAGCGAATGAATGAACTTAATGAGGTCCTTAAGACTGTGATTACGTCTCTGTCCATCACTGCGGTTATCTCAATAGTTACTGTTGCAACTGCGGGTGCCTTTGCGGGACCGATTGCTGTGGCATTGGTAGGCTCAAATTTTGCAGGGCTTAGTGGGGCAGCATTGACCAGCGCCTGTCTTGCATATCTTGGTGGAGGTGCTATAGCAGCAGGCGGTGCTGGAATTCTTGGTGGAACAATTGCTATCGTTGGCGGCGGAGCTGCACTTGGAATAGGGGTTGGTGCCGGAGTCGGTGGTGCTGTTGGTTCAGCAGGACTTTTAGGTAAGAAAAATACCATTATGCAATCGGCAAAATTGCTCACTTCTGTACGAGAAATTTTCCTTAATGATGAACACGATGTCGAGTTTTCTAACAGCGTGTATGAGCAATATCTTCAGAATATTACTGAAGTCGAAAAGGGTCTTGTGGAACTCAGATTAAAGAAAGATGTTGCAAAGGGCAAAGAGAAAAAAACCATTGCAGAATCTATAAAAAGGGCAGAAGAATCTGTGGAAGCAATGAAAGTTGCCCGAAAGAATATGCTCAAGTACAACAGCTCTTTTGCAGAAGGCTTGCAGGTACAACGATAAATTGCATTGAGAAATGGGGTGGATAATAACACTGAAATCGAGGTGAGAACATGGCAAAGAAGAATAACGGAAAAGATTTTCTGTTTTCTGATGACTGCGGATTTATAAATGGTGATGATGAGGGTGGAGAGTCTTATCGATATTCTGATGGAAGTGGATACTATCACGGTGCTGATGGAAGCGAAGGATACATTTATTCTGATTTGACATTCATTTTGTTGGGAACAAATATGGACCTTCATGGAGTACCAATCTTAGTATTTCTTATTTTGAGAAGTATGGAAGAATTCCAAGTATAGAAGAAAGAAAACAAATTAGAGAGTATTTGATTTTTTTTGTTGGAAAGAGATTGATGTATGTAGGGGAGTCTTCATTTGACGAAAATGGCAATCCAATCGGTTTCGTTATGAAAAATCCAGGGACATATGGTTTTGATATAAAAAAAAGAATGTATATCTGGGGCAAAGACGCCTATTAAAGATGATGTATCGTTTCTTCATAATTATTTGGATACAATTCAAAAATATATAGAGCCATTTTCGGAATTATATGAGAAACTTGATTTTGCTTCTTTTTTTCGGCATATTGGTATGCTCAAAAAGTTACACAGCCTATGGACTTACCTATACTTTCCGCTGCATTGGAAAATTTGAAAAGAAAGTGGTATGAAGAAGTTGAAATTAATCCAGAAACAGTGCTTATGGACAAAAAAGATTTTTCTAAAAGAATAAAACCAATAAAAAAAATGGTGGAAACACAGTTTGCAGGAACGGAGTATGTGGAAAGAATGAAGAGAAGTGTTGAAGGTATGAACCGCATGTCTGTGAGTGAACAATTAACACATTTTTTTGAAGGAATAGACATGCCCGTTGGTAAAAAAGAGAAGAAGGCGTTGCAAGCACGAAATTTTTCTGCGCATGGTTTATATGCTGGAGATAGTATTGATTACGAAGAACAGAAGTATCATTGTTACTTCCACTTTGCAATGAACTAGAAATTACAGTAAATGAACTTCTATCTGGTGAAAGATTGCAAGCGATGGATTATAAAAAGAAAGCGGAGGAAAATATGGTGAATTTAGTGAAAGAAGCTCAAGAGAGTAAAAAGAAGATTATAATGTCTGCAATGGTTAGTGTTTTGGTAATCGTTGCAGCAGTACCTTTATTTGTTGTTGCGGGAATGTTTGAAATGCAGGTATGGGCTAGAGTGCTATTGATGGGGATTGGATTTGCAATAACGGTAATGGGAATCGCTATTGCATGTGTATTAGACAGAGAAGCAGGAGCCTTTGAATGTCCTGAATGCAAGGAGCGATTTGTTCCTGATATGAAATCCTATGTTATGGGACCTCATACAATTACCAAAAGAAAGTTAACTTGTCCAAAATGTGGATGTACAAAATATTGCAAACATGTTTTAACCAGATAAGGTGAAACTTCCAGTTTGTACGGAACAGAAACTTTGAAGTTTACAGCGAGGTAAAAGTTTATGAATAACTATAATGAAGTGAAAAAATCATTTGGTACACAAGCAGAGAAATTTGCTTCATATCATATGTCTAAGGCAGAATATACCGATTATTTGATTCGTAGTATTCAGGCAAAGGGCAATGAACATGCATTGGAGGTTGCTGCTGGAACCTGTATATGTGGAAGAGCAGTGGCTCCTTATGTTAAGGACATTACTTGTTTGGATTTGACAGAAGCAATGTTGGAGCAGGGAAAAAAACTGGCAAAGCAAGAAGGTATTCAGAACATATCATTTGTATCGGGGAATGCGGAATGCTTACCTTTTGAAGATGAAACATTTGACCTTGTGATTACAAGACTTTCATTGCACCATTTTGTTGAGCCTGAAAAGCCTTTTCGGGAGATGCAACGAGTTTTGAAAAAAGGTGGAAAACTTGTTATTTGGGATATGGTAGCGACTACAGAAGAATTGCGTGAAACTAATGACGCTATTGAAACGATGCGTGATAACTCACATACAAGAATACTTAGCAGAGAAGAATTTGAAGCATTGTTTGAGGATGCTTTTGAGCTTCAGCTTGAAGAAACAACACTTGTTCCTGTAAATCTACAAAGTTGGATGGATTTGACAAGTACACCAGAGGATATTCAAAAAGATATTATTGATAAAATGGAATACGATTTGAATGGTGGAGATAAAACAGGTTTTAATCCCTATATCAAGGAGGGACAAATATGCTTTGACCATAGGTGGTTATTGCTGATTGGAAAAAAGGAAAACTAATCCCCATTTATCAAGAAAAAGAAACTTTCAGGTTGTTGGATTGTAAAGGCAGAGCCTTACGCAAGGTGCAGGAGAAAGACTCCGCTCGGGTTAAGGGCGAAGCGCCTTAGCCGGTCAAGGGTGCAACCATTGCCCAGTTAGTGGCGTTTCGCCACTAAGTACTGGGTATTGCTTGTAGCAAAGCTTCACAAGATTAAGCAACTTCGTTGCAATTCCCTTCGGGAAAAGAACTAAATATTGTTACGATAAACAGACTGAGTAGAGAGATTTACTTGGTCTTTTTTTATGGAAAGAAAGGAAAGATTAGCATGAAAGCAACTAGGCACAATGGACGGTCAGGCAAGCATGGAACCTATGACGCAAAGCACAATGACCGCAGATTTGATGTAGAAAATAGTGAGCATATTGACGCAGAGAGAACGAAGATGAATGTGTACTGGGATTGTTATCAGGGGTACAGCCTGCAGAATGATAAGGACGAGCGGGCGAGATTCACTTTTACGGAAATAGAAAAAGCATATTATGTTGAGAAATATTCAGACCATGTGGACGGTCAGAATGAGAGAAACCGGAAAGCAAGACACTATGACCGAGTAAAAACGATTGATGCTATTCTTGAAAATAATAAAACGTGTCCGGAAGAAACTTTATTACAGCTTGGAAACATGGACGGTGCGGTGTCTGCTGATGTGCTTGCACAGGTCAGTGCAGAATATTTCGAGGAATTTAACAGACGGTATGGTTCCCATGTTCATATACTGGACTGGGCTTTGCATCTTGATGAAGCAACACCACATATTCATGAACGGCATGTATTTGATGCTGTGAATCAGTATGGAGAATTATGTCCCCATCAGTGCAGTTGTCAGTGGCATAAAAGGATTGATTACAGGAGATTTTACTGCTGTTAAAAATTCTATTACCACGATAATGAACACGATTAAAAGCACGATATCGACTATCTGGAATACCATCAAGTCAACAATCTCAACAGTGCTTGGAGCAATTAAGAGTGCAGTGACATCTGTATTCAGTGGAATTGTAAATGCCATCAAAACTGCAATGGGTAATGTCCTTGGAGCAGTAAAGGATGGTTTCTCGAAAGTTAAGGGGCATATTACAGGACTCGCTTCACAGGCAGTTACATGGGGCAAAGACCTTGTGATGGGAATTGTGAATGGTATTAAAAGCTGTATCGGAGCAGTTGGAGATGCAGAGCATGGAAGATGCCAGAAAAGAGATGGGAATTTCGGATAAAGACGATAAACCATTGAAATAGAATATGTTCAAAGTAGTATAGCGGGCTACAGAATTGGCACTCAGGCAGAAATGTCTAGGTGCTTTTTTACGTTAGAGCCACTTAACGATTGTGGGTGTCAAAAAAGCCGTTTAGTGATATAATAAATTCTGTATATTCATTTGAACGGAGGTGCTTATTATGGCAGTCCCAAAAGTTGACGGACAATTTATAGCAGAGGCTATTAAATATATTGATGAGAATGGAGTTCCTTGGCACAATACGAGTACCAAGTATGAGCTTGTATGGGAAAATGGAAATACCTATCCACCAAAGTATGTATTAGCAGTGGCAAATCATTTGCAGAATGGTGCAGAGATAGATGTATCTGGATATAATGCTGTCGAAGCAAAAAACTATCTTATGGCAAAAGGATATGAGATTCAGATTAAGCAGACAAAATACGAGATCACTATAACAGCAGATTCTGTTACTTCTACTGATGATTCATTCACTATGGATAATATTAGTGCTGGAGATGTGTTCAAGCCTTTGGATGCATCCTTTGTTGCTGCCGATGGAACTGTTATCAAAAGGAATTACGGAAAAGGCGAGAGACGTAATACAAATCAAACTTTACCACGATTGGCATTTCAAATATATGAAGAACAGATTGTTGCACTTCCTGTTGAAGAAAAAGAACAGTTCCCTATTTGTCGGTATCGACCAGATACAGAACTTATAAAGGGTATTTATTATAGTGTTGATAACTTTAAAGCTTCCAGAAATACAATCGAATATTTGACATACAACTACGGAGAAGGTAGACAGTTTGTTATCTATTCATGGAACATCTTCACCACTCTTAGATTTGTTCAGGAGTGCTTAAAACGATTTGGTAATCCGGGAGATGCCTTCAAATTGATATATCGTGAGAAGGATGAAAAGGAAAATGCGGAGGAAGAGGCAGCAGTTGTAGAAGAGGTTAAACAGGCGGAGTTTAATGGTTATTTAAATCCATATTCTACTATGCTTGTGGAATCAAAGAACATTATATTCCGTGGTGCTCCAGGAACAGGAAAGACATATCTTGCAAAAGAAATTGCTACTGACATTATCAGCAATGGATATTTTGATGATTATACGATGCTTACGGACGAGCAGAAACAACAGGTGGAGTTTGTCCAGTTCCACCCAAGCTATGACTATTCTGATTTCGTAGAAGGACTTCGTCCAAAGACAAATGAAGATGGCTCTATGGGATTTGAATTGCAGGATGGCGTGTTTAAAAAATTCGTGGACAAGGCTAGAAGAAACTATGAGAATTCTAAAAAATCCACAGAGGTCATTGCAAATGAGTTGTCCGTGCAAGATGCAATGAAGGAGTTCTTTGATGATGTGGATGCCGGAAATAACACTTTCAAGACAAAAACAGGTACAGAATTTACAATCACAGATGTCGATGATGAGCATATTTATCTTTCAATACCACAGAATGCATCCATCAATAGTATTCGATTGAATATTTCTGAAATTAGACAGATGTTAGAGTCTGGTAGAGAATTTGACAAATTGAAAGATATCACGGAATTTTTCAATATCAATTTCACACAGCAGAGATATTCTTATAATCTTGTTATTTTTAACGAAATTCAGAAAAAGAAAAAGGCTGCCAAGATTGTAAGACAGGAAGAGTTGAAAAAGTATGTGTTCATCATTGATGAGATAAATCGTGGTGAGATATCTAAGATTTTCGGAGAATTGTTCTTTGCTGTTGATCCAGGATACAGAGGTGTGGCAGGAGAGGTTTCTACCCAGTATGCAAACCTTCATGCAGACAGTAACGAAAAATTTTATATTCCAGACAATGTTTATATTATCGGTACAATGAACGATATAGATAGATCGGTAGACAGCTTTGATTTCGCTATGAGAAGAAGATTCCGTTTTGTGGAGCTTCGTGCAGATGAGCGCCTTGAGATGCTTGCAAACCTAAATGACGAAGAAAAAGAAGCGGAGGCAATCGCAAGAATGTCTGCTTTGAATGCAGAGATTGCTGCAACAGAAGGTTTAAATGAAAACTATCAGATAGGTGCATCTTATTTCTTGAAACTGAAGAATATTGACTTTGACCAGTTATGGTCTGATTATCTGCATCCTTTATTACAGGAATACATAAATGGTATGTATGATGAAGAAGGTATCATGGAACGATTTAGAAAAGCCTACAGTCATGGGCAGGCAGATGGAGTTGATGTAGATGAGTCGAATTAAAATAAAAGACAATTCGAGAATGCCGAAGGAATCTCTGTCTGATATATCACATCTGACTAGCAAGATAGCTGATAAAACATTAGAGCAGTTGGAGAATGAAGGGATATTTGTATTCCCGGAAATCCTTAGAGATGCAGATGATATCACAAAAGACCAGATGATTTTACAGAGTGTGAACAACTACTATCTGTCGAGTAATGTCATGGGCTTCATGGGACTTGGCGATGAGAAGCTCATTGTTGAATCAAGGTTTAGTGGCAACGGACAAGATTTCCTATTTCAATATTTGTTAGAGAGGGTTTTTGATGTTCCGAATATCGTAGACTTGGAAACTGATGCGAATAATGACGATCATATTTTTAATCTGCTCGTTTTTATCTTTCCACATTACTTAAAGGGTGCAATGCGTAAAGGTGTCTTTAAGACTTATGTAAGAAAGACCTACAATGACAGCAATGTTAAGGGAACAATTGATATAGCGAGACATATTGTTAAGAATACACCTTTTGTCGGTAATGTTGCATATTCGCAGAGGGAGTATTTCTTTGATAATGATTTGATGGAGTTAATCCGTCATACCGTGGAGTTCATCAAATATAAGCCATACGGCCATAAACTACTTGCACAGGTTAAGGATGAGGTCAAGGATGTTGTTGGAGCTACTCCAAATTATGAGATGTGCAATCGACAGAATGTCATTGATGCAAATAAAACGAATACCATCAGACACGCATATTACCGAGAATATCGTGAACTGCAGAATCTGTGTCTGCTCATTTTACAACATCAGAAACATCAGATTGGAATGGGTAGTAAGAAAGTATATGGACTGCTGTTTGATGGGGCATGGCTCTGGGAAGAATATATGAATTCAATTGTGGATGAGATTTTCTATCATCCAATGAATAAGGCCACCAAGGGTTCTCAGCGTTTGTTTGACCATAATCGTGGACTGATTTATCCAGACTTCATAAGCAGAGATTCTAAAGCACGAGTGATTGCCGATGCCAAGTACAAACCGATTGACAATATTGGCAATAAGGACTATCTGCAGGTGCTGGCATATATGTTCCGATTTGATGCCAAGAAGGGATTCTATTTTTATCCTGAAATGGGAGAGGAAGAAGATACTGTTATGTGGCTCAACCGCGGTTCGACTTATGAGAAGAATGTAGAGACACGAGAGGATATTTGTCTCGTCAAGCACGGCTTTCGGATTCCAACAGATTGTGCTGAATACGGTGTTTTCACAGAGCAGATGAAAGCTAGAGAGGGGCAGTTCCTTGCAGGAATTCAAACGAGCGCCGTTTAGATTTGAACCCCTTAAAGTGTAAAAATGCACACCCTTTTAACGATACCCCCTTTTGGGGTGTGCAAATGCACCCTCCCTTGAAAAAAGGGTGCAAAATCCAGAGTAGTAATCCTGAAAATTTTGACTACGATTTTACTACGAATGAGGGGTGTGAATTGCACCGTTTTGTCGTATTTTGCAAAATCGGCACTTAAAATGTAACTTTTATATAAGAAGAAACAAGTCGGCAAATAGTGCCAAAACACGGCATTTCACGGCTTTTTATGATAGGAGAAATTTATGATAAGAGTGTTATTCATCTGCCACGGCAGGATTTACCGGGCATGATGAAAAATCTCAAATCGTCTCATAAGCCCCGTTTTTAAGCGTTTTTTGTGTTTCAGTCTCAAATTTACCAAAGATTTACCAATATTTCTGGAGAGCCAGACTTGCAAAAAAATGAGCCAGAATGAGGAGATTAAAACATGGGCGAATTGAAATCAAGAATAACGGAAAACGGAATTGATTATATCCTTGTTGGGGATTACTACATCCCAGACTTGAAACTGCCGGAGGAACACCGCCCCATTGGAAAGTATGGACGGCTACACCGGGAATATTTAAGAGAAGCCCACCCAGCCAGATTGAACACATTGACACTGACCGGGGAGTTATGGACATACCTTGCAGACCTGAACGAACAAGCACAGGAACGGTTAGCCACCATCATGGAGCAGATGAAAGCTGTCGAGGGCGTGACAGAGGAATTAAAGCGCACTTCTCAAATGGAATGGGTGCAGCGTTGCAATAACATTCACAACCGGGCAGAAGAAATTGTTTTGCATGAGATGATTTATTCATAACGGTATGATAGAATGATTACTGTTAAATTAGAATTGGGAGATGCCTATGAACAAGTTTTTGAATGATATAAGGAGTGCCGAAAATCCTATATCTGGTAATAGAAAAATTATAAATACCATAGCTGTATTGTTCCTTGGAATAGCTTTGGGGACTTTTTCAAAATTTTTGGATTTTCGTCAAACTGAACTGCCAAGTGTGCTTATGGCAATAGATGGGGCATTAGATGTTCATAATTTCCTTGGGCGTTTTGAAATTTGGGTATTGATTGCACTGTGTATTTCTATTTATAGTAATTCTGCAACAAGAGCAAGTGTTAATGTTTTTGCGTTTTTTGCTGGCATGGTTGCAAGTTACTATTTGTATTCAAACTATGTCGCAGGATTTTTCCCAAGAAGCTACGCTATGATTTGGTTTGGCTTTACCATGATTTCTCCGTTCTTGGCATTTGTCTGTTGGTATGCGAAAGGAAAAAGCAGACCTGCATTTATGCTATCAGTATTGATTTTAGCAGTATTGTTTAACATGACTTTCGTATATGGATGGGGATATTTCGAAGCACGCTCTGTTTTAGAATTGATAGTCTTTATCATCGGACTTACTGTTTTGAGGAGGGACACATTGAAAAGTTCTGTGCTAATGGGAACAATTAGTATAGTTCTTGCAGTTTTACTTGATATGGTTATTCCATTTCATTTTGGATAAACAACTTCCAGT
>OMBQ01000362.1_pt1 | contig 56533 bp, 56 predicted proteins | sample 1674311 | NCBI WGS metagenome assembly OMBQ01 (sample SAMEA103958160, study PRJEB25191) | human gut metagenome | biome: human-associated habitat [ENVO:00009003]; feature: intestine environment [ENVO:2100002]; material: feces | place: Germany | collected 2013/2015 | reverse complement strand
TGTATAAAATATATAAAATTATCAAATATAACAAAAAAAGCTTTGTATTATTCATACAAAGCCTTGATAATATCAAAATTTTTAATCAAGTTTTCAAATGAAAACCTGAATTTAAAAATCCGGGCGAGAGCCTGATTACATTTCAGAATATGCTCTGTCGCCGATTGCAAGAATTTTTGCACATTTTACTAAAAGTTTAAACATACTTCCTGCCTCCTTTAGCGAATTTTTATACTCGGTGAGCAGCTGCTCACTCAAGCTGACATCATTATAACGCTAAAGAAAACAAAGTCAACAAAAATAATGATTTGTTAACAATTTATTTACATTTGTTTTTGTGCAACTTAAATAATAAAATTGCATTATTTTTTCAACAAAGAGCTTCATTTTAGTGCAATTTGCACAATTTCACCATTATTTTGCGTTGCTAATAAAACATTGTTTTCGACAGAATACGAAGAGGTATTTCTTAAAGCAGGAAATGAAGAATCATTATTTGTTGAAGTAACTGAAATACCGTCGGAATATGACACTTCACCGTAACCCAAATCGTTAAGTTCGTTCAAAGTTAAGGCAAATGATGTTAAGCCTTTTCCCGATGTGCTTACAACTTCATTATAAGGGTTAAAATAATATGTTTTACCGTTAAAATCAGTTTCAACCATAAAAGCAATTCCGTTTTCATTTGTTGAATTAACAACTGCGGATTTAAAACCTGATTGCAAAAGCAAAAATGAAAGTGTGTTTGCATAAGACGACGCAAAACCTATGCCGTTTACAACTGCATCAAAAATACTGTTATAGCTGCTGCTGACTTTAATATTTTGCCCAACATAAGAATATAAGTTAAGCAAGAAAACATCATTACTTACAGTTCCTTTGCCGCAATCACTTAAAATTTGATTTATTTTATCATTAAATTCATTTACAAGTTGAAAATGTGTGTTTTTATCATTTTTATATTTAATAGCTACACCTGATTTATCACTGTTTAACTCTATTTTATCCACAAGAACAGACAATGGAAATGATGAATAAAACAATTTATTTACATCATCCATCAATGCCGTATTAAATGATGCTTGACTTTCATAATTTACAACTGCGGAACATAATGTTTCATATGCTCGAACAGAACTTTGGCTGATTTGAGAATAATGTGAGTCAAAAGTATAGCTTAACGTGTAATTTACCTGAACATCCTGTTCTGTTACCAGCTCATTTATTTTATTAGAATTTGAAGAACAGCCGGTGAAAGCAAAAAACACTGTCAAAACGGATAGGAATATTGAAATAACTTTTTTCATAATTTACCTGCCAATCATATTTTTCATCATTTGAATTGAAGAAGAAAAGAAGTTTTTGTAAGCCATGCAAAAATCATTGCTCATTTTATATCGGCGACAGCCGCCGCCACGGCAAACGGCAAAAAATTCGCATTGTTTACACTTATCTTCCAACGCATAACTTGATTCAATAAAATTAATATATTTTTTTGATTTACTTAAATCGACGAAAGATTTTTCATTAATATTGCCAAGCTCATATTCATCCGTGCAAAAGAAATCGCAAGGATAAACGGTTCCGTCCCCTTCAACAACAAATTGGGGAGAACAAAAGCCGTTCATTCCGCACTGTTCGGCATTTTGACCTGAAAGCAACTTTAAATAATTATCAAAATTACGAACAGAAACATTTACGTTGCGCATATTATCGTTATAATACAGTTTAAAAGCTTTTTGAAGATAAAACGAATAATCGTTATCATCCATATAGAAATCGGGGTTATAATCTCCAGTTAACGGTTTTAAACAATTAATATATTGAAAATTATTAATGCCGTTTTGCTTTAAAAACTTATAATTATCGCGAATAGAAAGCGCCGTGTTTTTTGTAATAACAGAAAGAACATTAAATTTTACATTATGCTTTTTCATTAAATTAACAGCATTTAAAACATCGTCAAAAGTTTCATTACCGTTTGGGTAAACACGATATTTGTTTTGTTCTTTATTGCCATCCAAAGAAATTCCTACAAGAAAATTATTTTCTTTAAAAAAAGAACACCAATCCTCATCAATAAGCGTTCCGTTTGTTTGAATGCAATATGTAACATTGGAATTTTTACTGTTTAATTCACCGCAACGGTTGACAAAGGATTTATAAAAATCAATTCCGCGCAACGTGGGTTCGCCGCCTTGAAAAGTAAAAACAACAGGTGCGCCTTTTGCCAAAGATAAAGCGTATTTAATAACATTTTCTGCAGTTTTATCGGTCATAAATCCTTTTGAATAATCACTGCGATTTTCTGCCAAAGAAGTATAAAAGCAATATTTACATTTTAAATTGCAGGCGGATGAAGCCGGTTTTAACATAACAGAAACAGACATTAAACCACCTCTATTTCAGACAAAGCTTTTCCAACGCTGTCGTGAATAACCAAATCAGCCATGCTGTCGGCAGATGTGGCATCTCTGTTTATAAGAACAAAATACTTGCCTTTAAAATAGCGAATAAAACTTGCGGCAGGATAAACTGTTAAACTTGTTCCTGCAACAATTAAACAATCTGCATTGGCAATAGCGTTTACGGCGCCGTCTACAGTGTTATTATTAAGGCTTTCTTCATACAAAACAACATCAGGCTTTACAATATTGCCGCATTCATTACAACAAGGTACACCGGTGGAGTTTAAAATATAATTTACATCAAAAAATTTACCGCAACCTGTGCAGTAGTTTCGCAATGTTGAACCGTGGAGTTCAAACACATTTTTACTGCCTGCCGCCTGATGGAGTCCATCTATATTTTGAGTAACCACTGCCGAGAGCCTACCGGCAGCTTCAAGCTGCGCCAATTTTTTATGAGCCTGATTTGGCAGGGCATTTTTTGCAATTAATTTATCTTTATAAAAATTATAAAAATAATCTGTATGATTGCAAAAAAACGTATGAGATAAAATTTCCTCAGGCGGATAATCATATTTTTGATTATACAACCCGTCTACAGAACGAAAATCAGGTATTCCGCTTTCTGTTGAAACACCTGCGCCGCCAAAGAAAACAATGTTGTTACATTCATTAATAATTTGCTGAAGAGTCATATTTGCTCCTAAAAATTCATATTATTCCAGCCCCATTGCGAAGAGCCGCTGTATTTTACATAAAGATTTTCAGGCGATATAGAAAGCTCATCATTAAAAATTTTACAAACTTCCTTTGTCATTTTTTCACACTGCTCATCTGTTGATTTGCCAAAAACAGAAACATCAACAAAAGCCATAGGAACAGATTCACCTTTAAAATACATTTTACAATCATCTTCAAAAGAAAGCATAAGCCAAGATTCGTTTTTACCCAAAATTTCGATAGCAGAGCCTAATTTTTCCTTTAAAGCAAGTCTTTTTTCATCTGATATTTTTACATTAGTATTTGTGTTAATAAAAGGCATAAAACACACTCCTTTAATTTTATAAATACATTTTATTATAATATAAAAAGCAAGTCAACAAAAAATAAATCCGCAGAGTAAATCTGCGGATTTATTTAATTAAAAGAAGTTTCTTACCTCTTCGGAATACGGACTGTCTTTATCATTTGGATTAAACATATAAATATCGTCTACATTATCCTCTGCCGCCTCATATTCCTTTTGAGAAACAAGGTAAACATTGCCGGATTCGGCAATATCAAGCTGCATTGTACGCCAGTTTGTAAATCTGTGAAGAGATAAATAGTAAGTATTAATATCTATTGTATTGCCAACACAGCTGCCCCAAATTTCCATATAATAACCGTCAAGGTTAATATTGCCGTTTGGACTGTAGAACAATGCACCGATTTTGCCGTACATAGCAAAGTAATTAACATTCTTTTGATAAGAGCAAACAGCATTTGGAAGTTGTTTTGCGTTATTTTCTGCATTATCCGACTTTGAATAAATATCGTAAAGGTTTACGTCACCACGGTTTGAAACAAGATAAGTTAATTTCATATCTACGGTTGTGGAAATATTTATTTCATTATCGGCATAAACAACAACAGGAAATGCTGTGCCGTTTTCGCCTACTGTGCCATAGCTGTCAAAGCCGACAACAGAAGTTTTGCCCTTAATTGAATCAAGAGATATATTTACGCTGTGTGCCGAACAACTGAAATTATGGCCCATATAAATAAGGCTGTTTTGACGAAGAACGCACTGACCGAGAGCAACAGTATCGTAAGTACCCATAAGAGAGGCATTCTTATTAAGTGTTAACTCGCCCAAAGTATAAATACTGCCGTTTTTAAGAGCAAATGTTTGAGAAACATTAAAATTAAATTCCTTAATTTTATCAATAATGTTACCCAAAATTGTTCCGTCAGACTCGCTGACATAAGACTTTTTAACAAAGGTATCATTATTAAATGTTTCAGGCATTACCCAGAGGTCGGAATTATGACGAAGTGTTAAATACTTAGGTGTAAATACATAATTGCCGACAGCAACACGGGAGTAAGCAAATTCTTTGATATAGCTTGTGTATGAAACAAGAGCTTTACCAACATAAAATTCGCCGCCTGTTGCAGTGTCGCTTGAATCAGATGCAAGTTCGTTAGAAGTATCTATTGTGGTTGTATCCTTAATAGCTTCTTCTCCGCCCGGATTATCGCCGCCTGCTTCTGAACCCGAACCGATATTTTCACCTTCTGATTTATCGCCGTCACCTTTATCATCATTATAATTATCTTCCGTACCCTCTGTGGTGCCGTGAACATCACTTTCTGTTACTGTATAAGTACCGTCGGAATTTTTAGTAACAGTACGAACATAGTTATCGCCGCCGGCTTTACCTAATTCAATATAAGAAAGCGCCGTCATATTACCGCCGACAACAGATGTTACCCCATCTCTGAGTTTAATTGTTTTTGTTGTTGCCTGCATACTGCCTGCAACATGGAATTCGGAATAAGTACCGCCATCAATAGAAGTTGTAGCAGTTAACTTTTTGCCGACATAAATTTTTGCATCGTGTCGCAATGTTAAATAATTGCCGGTGTAATAATCGCCTGCAACTCTTAAAGTTGTGGAAGCATAAACCTTATTATACTTTGAACAATCAAAATCGCCGCCAACATAAGTATAGCCTGCATTTGCAAAAACATAGTCAATCTTATTCTCGCCGTCAAGCCTATACGGAGCGGATGTTGCCTGTGATTCATCCCTGTCATCATCAAGCAATGATTTACCGATTTCAACATAGTTGTTACACTTAAAGTCGCCGTAAATCCAGTTTTTAGTCATATCGCGGATTTTAGATGTATCTTTAACAAACATACTGCCGCCGCATATGATTTTTGAGCAAATATTTTCATCAAGGCACTGATAAATAAATATTTTATAATTAGTGCCGTCAAGCAAGCTTTGAATTGTTTGCTTAATTGTTCCGTTTATAGAGGAGTCAAAGATTTGCTGAAGAACCTTACCGTTTTCATCATACAAACTCTTATCACCGGCTACAACCAACGTTGCATTTTGCTTCATATAAAGCTTACAGTTGCAGTAAAGAGAGCCGCCAACATAGATATTTGAATTTGAATAAACATCCATATCACGGGAATTGTTTTCAGGTATAACCGAAGTGAAAATTGTATCGGCTCTTACGGTTGCACCAAGAGTGTTGACAAGCATATTGCCGCCTACATAGAAATAACACTGTTTATAATTATCTCTGTCACGATAAGAATAGAAATCGCCTTCGGTGATAGTGTTATATGTAAACATATCAATATTAATTTTTGTACAGCGCTTTGAACGGTAATCGTTGCCGACCATAAATATACTGTCGTTACCTGTAGCAACACCGCCGCCGGCAAAGAAATTGTTGCCGACAAAAGTATTTGAATTTGTATAGCCCCAAAATGCAGTTACAAAATACGAATTTGCCTTATTACAATAAACTAGCAAATCATTTGCAACATAGGCAGTAGCCATATTGAAGAAGGAACCTGCCTCGCCTGCTGTTTCATTTGAACCAAGCTGAAGAGTGCCGCCGCAGAACAATACAGCGTCGGGGAATTCTTTACCATTTATTTGATAAAAACCGTTCATAACAGACATTGAACTGCCGTTGCGCCAAGTCCAATTATTTACAGAGTTTATATTTTGGCGAATATCGCCTGTAGCAATAAATTCACCAATATTGTAAAGACAAGAACCGTAATACAAATCACCAACGCAAGAGAATACTGAAGTAATTCCGTTAAACACAGCGTTTGAATTAAGATTAACCGGTCCGTTAAAATGTGCAACTGCATAATCACAGTTTCTAAATGCCATATCAACGCTTAAATCACCGTATTTTTGATAGCCCTGTACATTAAGGGAAGTATTAACATACATTTTACCGTAATTTACAGAGCCGCCGCCTATTGTAATTGGGTTTGTTCCGCCGATATATAATTCTGCATCACTGTGAACATCGCCGTCTTTACCGCCGTTTAAAAGGGACAAGCCTGCTTTTAAAGAAGAAGCATCAACTTTAGAACTGTTACTGAATTCACCGTCATTTCGGTAATCAAGGTTACCCAAAACAATTAACTTGCCGGCATTTTCGATTGTACTGTCTACAGAGAAACTATTACAACTGAATGAGCCGCTGTCAAAAACATAAGTAGCGTAATTATTGCCTACTATTTTAGCGTCGCCGCTGACATAAACATTACTGTTTCTGTCTACAATAATACCTTCCCATCTGTTATCAACATAGTTATCTTCATCTTTTGTTTTATTGTAGCCGTTTATTTCGAGGTTATTTTCAATATAAATATTACCCCTGCCGAATAAGTAGCCCTTAAAACTTAATATGCCGTATTTATTATTATAACTGTCTGTTTTACCGTTATTACCGATAAATGTATCTGAACCGCTGCCGAAAATAATATCGTCTGTAGTTTGCAAAGATGTTGAAGCGCTCATATCCAAGCCGCTCATCAAATACATATTGCCCTCATTTGTAATTCGGCAATTATTTATAACTGTTTTACCGGCAACATATAATGTGCCGCCGTTTCGAATGTAAAAATAATCGTTAACAGTTAACTGTTTTCCATAGAAATTAAATGTACCGAATCTACCAATGTCAAGTTTATTTAATGATAAACTATCAACGTTCGGCAAATAAAATTCACCGTTAATTTCAAGAATACTGCCATTATTAAGCACAGAGCCGTCGCCAAGGAATACTTGAGAAACATTATTTTCATCACTGCTGTCTATCTTAACAGAATAAACAGAAGTTGAGCCTACGCACCAAACATATCCGCCGCTTTCAGCATTAATTCTAACACTGACAGCGCCGTTAATAATTAACTTATGATTATTAAGAACGGAAATTGTATCGCTGACAGAAGCGGATGAATAAATATGAGAATCATTTGCCGATTTTCCGTTAAATGTAGCAGAATTACATGTTAAAGTGCCGCTGACTGAAAGGCTGTGACCGTTTGTTACGCTTACATTTGCGTTATTTGAATACAAATTACCGTTAATATAAGTTTTGCCGTCATTATAAAGTTTAATATTTGACGAAACGGTTTGAACCTTTCCGTAAACATAAAGAGTGCCTGCGTTAAGAAAATCGTCCGAATTTGGAATGTACATAGCCAATGTTTCGGAATTATAACCTGTTAACAAATTATCATCTTTACCGCCTGCAATATAAACAGTTGAACCTTTTTGCTCGTTTGCAAACTTTTTAACCTGGGAATTGAAGCAGTTTGAACCGCCGTAGCCGTAAATACTTAAAACAGCACCCGTTCCCTCTGTTTCAAGCCATAAATGGCGATTTGATCGGCTGGATGTAACAACACCACGAACATAAACTGTTGCAGCATTTGCCAAATCAAGAATATCACTGCCGTCATCTCCGCTGTTTGCGGCTGAAATATTACCTACTACATACAATTCACCGTTATCTATTTTTAAGCCACGTTTTGCCGTTATATTGCCTTTAACATACATTGCACCGTAGTTATAAAGACCTAAATTGCGATATTTTGTAATAAGACCGTCTTTATAAGACCTGTTACCGTTTATTGTAACATCGCCCATACATTTAATAACATTATTATTATCTATATTTCCGTTACAATAAAAATCGCCTTTAATTAACAACTGTGCATTATTAATAAATTTGGTTGATTCACCTGCATTAAAGGTTAAATTGTTACAAACAATTACATTTGAATTATCATCTGCAGTTGTTATATAACTTTTAACAGTAATTGTGCCTGTACAATATAATCTTGCACCGGATTCCATAATGAGTCCGTTACATGTAATGTTACCGTTACAATAAATAACAGTTCCTGTTCTTAACTGAAGTTCACCATGTGATGTACCAGCAATGTCAATATTACCGTTTACAACAAGGGAGCTGTTTGCTTTAACATCAAGATTCTTTTTTGATACATAAGCGGTTCCGTCTACAACATTATTTACATTAGGACCCAATGCCGTACTTGAATTTGACGTATTATGAATCGAAATAACATCTAAAGCCTTATTTTCAGTAGTGCCGTCGCCCCACGTTGTACCCTGACGAAGAACATATTTACCTGCCCAAATATATGGCATATAAGTTGTTGTAATATTTTTACCGTCAATATCACTTACTTGATAATCAAAATACCTACGAACTGAATTGGTTGCCGCATACTGACCAAGGAAATTATCGTTCATTTTAGGCATTTCAATGCTGCCGCCTGAAGCAGAAACAACATCTGATTTTACGCTGCTGTAGCCGTTTTTAAAATTCTTTTCAAGCTCATCGCGCTTTTTAGCTACTGCACCGTCGGCATAATTTGTATCATACTTATCATTACTTGCAACATTTTCTTCATAATATTGATTAATTGCGCTTTCGCCGTAAACAGCGGTTTTTTTATTTTGAATAAACGCCGAATTAAATTCGCTTACAAATTCATCCGGAGTTTTAAGAACATTACTGCCGTTAAACAAATTAAAGCCTTTATATGAAGTATGAGTATCATCAACCAACGGAGTTAAACCGGCATCTTTAGATTCCTTAAAGTTTGTAAAAAGCGGTGTAGAATCTGCATTTGTAAGCTTATCTGTAGAATCATATGTAGAATCGGTATATTCCGTATCTTTAAGAATATTAACAAGGTCATTTGTCATATTCTTAACAGCCTCTTTAACCGTTCTTGCACCTGTTACCTGGGAATCACCCAATTCAGCTGCAGATTTTGTTGCATTTCTGATTGACTGATTAACCTGACGGGTAAAATAAGGCTTCATATTCGGAACTGCGATATATTCGCTCATTTCCTGGAATGTGCGACCAACTGAAAATGCTGCGCCTGCATTTGTGGCATCATTCATTTGACTGCCGCCAACGCCGGCAAAAATATTTGAAGTATCTCTGTTTACCTGATTTCCGAAAACAGAAAGATTTTTAGTTTGCGTTACAGTTCCGTCGTCATCTTTCTTTTCAAATTTAATTCCGTAATTAATAGTTGAAGCTTTATCTGCCCTGTTTTGATACAAAAGAGCACCGGATGTTCCGTAAAGAGGGTCTGAACCGTTAACCTGAATTTTTTCAGCAATACTTTCAATTCCGTTTTTACGAACATCTGCAAGCATTTTTTCACTGTTTGACTGACTGACATCATAAACAATCATAGACTGATTATTCAATGTATATGTTCCGTCATTATTATAAACAAGATTATCTGCCTGTGCCAAAATTGCATTTTTTTGATTATCGCTGTACTGTGTGTTATTTGAAAAATATACTACAGCGGCTTCACGATACTTATCCTGCAAAGCAGAGGTACTGCCAACCAAGTTGAAATTAACTGTATCAAGAATATAAAGAGCAACCTGTGTTTGCTCAAGATACTGCTGGTTTTGAATATAAACGTGAGTAGACTCATCGTGATTATTTTTCAAAGAACTGGAAAATTTAATATTATTATGAGCAGTATAAGTTACCTGACCGTAATCGTCATAAGCGGAATCGTTTTCCTTGCTTGCCTCATCATATGCGTCATCGTTGCTGTTACCTTCATAATCTTGATCTTTAACACGACTTGCATTTAATGCCTGAACGGCAATGTTTATATCTGAATTTGAATGAACATCTCCGTTTGTGATGACTTCAGAAAGGTTAATATTTACAAGTGAATTAAAATTAGGGTCTTTGCCGAAAATACCTAAAATCGGCTGAACGATAATTTCGTTTGTTTTATTTATTAACTTTTCAAAACTTGCAGTAATAGTATTTAAAGTTCCGGAGGTTCTGCCGTTAATATTAAGAGCGGCACCGTTTGTCAAAACTTTATCCGAACCTGCAAACAAAGTATATTTTAAGGCACGTGGCACACCTACATAATTTGCTTCGCACCTAATGTATGCAGTTTTGGAAAGATGCAAAGAATCAATATCCAGCACTTTGGCAAAAAGCGTATTATCTACCAAATCAACCGTTAACTTGTAATAACCGGTGGTTATATATTCATCTGCATTAATTGTTTCTGCATTACGAACGCCTTTTTTTTCGATAGTAACGGTCATTTTATCTTTATATTTTCCGTCAATATCGTAGCCGTTTTTAGCCAAATAATCGCAAGCGATATCCTCTAAGCTGCCGTCTACAGCGCCTAAATTAGCTGCAAGTGCGGTTCCTGCGGCATCGACTGCGTTTTGAAGCTTGGCACCCATATAATAATGAAGCCCCAAATCAACCGAAAGAGCAGTAAAGCCAATAAGAACGGTTAAAATAAGCGCAGTAATTATAGTTATGGCACCGTGTTCATTTGATTTTATATGTGATTTTTTCAAGGCAATCACCCCTTAAAAATTGATATATTATTCCTTTTCTTCGGATTTAACATCTTCTGCTTTGGAATGAGCAAGAGATAATTCTGTTTGAAGTCTGTAAATCAAATCTTCTGCCTTGTCAACGGCAGATTCGTAAATGCGTGAAATTTCGGAATATTTTTTTGCCAAATCATCATTAACTGATGATTCAAGCTCGCTTGAAAGGCTCTTAATTTCAGCTCTGTTTTTATCTACTTTTTTTGTTAAATGAGCAACATCACGCTGTAAATCACTGTTTTCATATTCAAGCTTTTTATTTTCATCTGTCAAAAGTCTGTTTTTTGTTGTAAGTTTTTTAACTGTTTCGTTTAATTCATCTATTTGAGCCGTGTCAACAGCAGAAGTTGCAGAACCGGCTGAATTTTTTAACTCATCACGCTCTTTTCGGCAATTTTCAAAAAGAGCGGTCATTTCGGCAAGTTTGCTTTTAACCTGACCTAATTCACAGGCAAGCATTGAATTTTCGTTTTTTAAATCATTAAATCTGTTATCAAAAATTTCGCTTGCGTTTTTATTTGCCTGAAGCAAATTATCAATATAAGTATCAACCTGTTTTATATCATATCCGCGCAGAACCTTATCAAAATCATAATCCTTTGCCGCTGAACCTAAAATTTGAGTTCTGTCAAAAACTTCATTGTTTGCCATTGAATAAATCCCCCGAGAAAATTATTTAGATTGGATATGAACAAAATCTACAGAATCGCCTGTGTTTAAGCCGAACTTATGTGCCATACCTGAATTTAATTCTAACACCTTGTAGGCGTTTTTAATTTTTTTACAAACTTTGTGCGGTTTTACTGCCTCGTCAATAAACAAAACTTCGCCGTTTTTTGAAATGTAAACCGCATCTATATCAAAACGCATACCAAAAGTATGAATTTCGTTGCACGGCGTTAGTAACAAGCCGTGATTTTGAGGAATGCTTTTGCGATACATTAAGCCCATAAATCTTCTGAAAAAAGAACTTGCATCCTCAATGTAATCGCAAATAACATTACCGTTTTTTACTAATTTTAAAACCTTCATTAAAATGCTCCTGCCATATTATCTATTACAGAGAAAACAACAGGACCGAGAATTACGCACATAATTGCAGGAAGAATAAAAATAACCGTAGGCAAAGTCATTTTTGTAGGAACTTTTGCCGCAAGTTCTTTAATTTCTTCTCTTTTATTCATACGCAACTGCTCTGACTGTGCCTTTAAAACATTTGTTACGGGAATACCAAGCTGGCTTGCCTGAATAATAGCTGAAACAAAAGTTTTTAACTCTTTAACATCCGAAGAATCGGCAAGGCTTTTTAAAGCTTCATTCCTGTTTCTGCCAAGCTGAATTTGCCTGAATACCGTCATAAGTTCATCAATAAACGGTCCTTCCATTCTTTCGGAAATTTTAACAATAGAGGCGTCAAAACTAAGACCTGCTTCCATACAAACACTCATAAGGTCTATAGTTTCGGCAAGTTGTTCTTTAATTGCATTTTGATGAGATTTAACCTTGCTGTTAAGGAACATATCGGGACCTAAAACGGCAACGATAATTCCAAAAAGCATTATTAAAATTGCATAATTTGTGTAGGAAAACAAAACAAGACCGATACCCACTGAAATTACTGCCATAACGGCTGTGAAAGCAGTTTTAAAAAACTGAAAACTGCTTGCTGAAATATGTAAGCCTGCCTTGCGCAATTTTAACGAAGTTTGCTCTAACTTTTCACGCTGTTTTGCGCTTTTCGTTTGGTCGTTTCCCCTACTTTTATTTACCTTATCAACAATAGGTTTTATAACACGTTCATAAAAGGAAGTGTCTACATTTTTATAATCTGTTTTTACGGTATCTTTACCGATTGCTTTTTTTCTGCGTAAGTTATTATCCTCTTCCATACCTTTTTTGCTGAGAATAAGAACTACAAGTGCAAGTGCAAACAATGCATAAGCGATAACAAGAAATTGAATCATAATTTACACCTCACATTTTAATTGTTGTAATTTTCTTAACGGCAACAAATGCCATTAATTCAAGAAATGCGGCAACCGCCAAAAGGGCATAACCTCTCGGTTCAGTATAAAGTACCTTTACAAAATCATAATTGATAACAGTAAACATGGCAAGCAAAATAACGGGCATTGCACCAACAATCATACCTGACATTTTACCTGAAGCAGTAGCCGTTTTAAGTTCCTTTTTAAGTTTCATTCTGTCTTTAATTGTATCGGAAAGAGTTTCAAGAATTTCAGACAAATTACCGCCTGTTTGCCTTTGGATTAAAACTGCGGAAACAAGAAGAGAAAGGTGCTTACTTTTAATTCTTTTTTCCATATTATATAACGCTTCTTCCATTGAAGAACCCATGGCAACTTCTTTTAACACAGTGTCAAATTCTGTTGAAATAGGAGCGTCCATATCTTTTGCAATAGTTTCCATAGCCTGAGGAAAACTTAAACCCGAACGCAAGCAGCTGCAACAAATCATTAATGCGTCGCTTAACTGTTCGTCAAACTTTTTAACGCGGCTTTTTTGCTTGCTTTTAATATAAACAATAGGAAGAATAATGCCAACAATAACAAGCAAAAGAGAAACAGCGGCATTTGCCATAAACAAAGCAACCAAACTGCCGGGTACAAAAGCCAAAACAGCCCAAATTGTCATAAACTCTTCAGGACGCATTTTAATATCGGCTGCTTGCAGTTCCCTGTAAACGGAGGAACCGAATTTTTCAATAAAGTTATCTTGCTTTTTATTTTTCTTTGCCTGTTTTGATTTGCGTGATTTGTTTTTAACAAGTGCAAGTCCGTCATCGGCTCCCACCTGTTTTTCAAGTTCTTTAATACGCTCTTCTGCGGCAATTTTATTTGCCGAAACAGCGTATGCAATAATATAAGCCAAGGCAAACGCAAGCAGCGCAAACGCCACGGTTATAAAAATAATATTAATTGTGGAACCAGTCATTATTAACGCTCACTCCGTTTTCTCTGATTTTTTCAATACATCTTGGAATAATACCCGTAGCCTTAAATACGCCTTTAAACTTACCGTCGGCATCCATTTCACCTTCGGTATCGTAAGTAAATATTTCCTGCATACGAACAACATCACCTTCCATTCCCACAATTTCGGAAATTGAAGTGATTTTTCTTGAACCGTCTCTTAAACGGGATTGTTGAACAATAAGATTGATTGCAGATGCAACCTGATCTCGGATTGCTTTTGACGGCAATTCCGAGCCGGACATCATAACCATGGTTTCAATACGGGAAACAGAATCCCTTGGAGAGTTTGCGTGGATTGTTGTTAAAGAACCGTCGTGACCCGTATTCATAGCCTGAAGCATATCCAACGTTTCACTGCTACGAACTTCACCTACGATAATTCGGTCGGGTCTCATACGAAGTGAGTTAACAACCAAATCACGAATACTGATTTGACCTTTACCCTCAGAGTTTGCCGGTCTGCTTTCAAGTGTTAAAACATGTTGCTGATGAAGCTGAACCTCGGCAGAGTCTTCAATAGTTATAATTCTTTCGGTTTCCGGAATATAAGAAGAAAGAATATTTAAAAGTGTTGTTTTACCTGAGCCTGTACCGCCGGAAACAACAATGTTTAATTTTCCTTTTACAGCCGCTTCCAAAAATTCAAGCATTTTAGGAGAAGCGGAACCCCAAGTAATTAAGTTTTCTGCCGTAATAGGTGTTTTGCCGAACTTACGGATTGTTAAAATCGGACCTACAAGTGAAACAGGCGGAATAATAACGTTAACACGGGAGCCGTCGGGCAAACGAGCGTCAACCATCGGGCTTGCCTCGTCAACATGCCTGCCGACTTTAGTAACAATTCTGTCTATAATTTGCATTAAATGGTCGGTGTCTTCAAACTTAACGTCTGTTAAAGAAAGTTTACCTCTGCTTTCAACATAAACCTGATTCGGACCGTTTACCATAATTTCAGAATAAGCGTCGCTGTTAACAAGCATTTGAATAGGACCGTAGCCCATAATATTGTCAAAAAGCTCTTCAGCAATTATTCCACGCTCAATTCGGGGAATTCCGTATTCCGGTCTTTCAACAAATTCATTAATAAGCTCTCTCATTCCCTCCTCGCTGACTTGGGAATTTTCGCTTATTTGCTGTTCAATTATTGCCTGATGAATTTTCTTTTTAGTTTCGGCAAAGGGGTCGTCAACAATAAACTTTGAAGTTTTAGGAACAAACCTGTCATTATCCTGCGGTGCATTGCTGACTCTTTCCGGCTCTGCCGTAGAATCAAATCTATCTAATAATCCCATTAATTAATTACCTGCTTTTCCTGCCAAACATGCCTGATTTTGCTTTTGCTTTCGGTTTGCCGATTTCGCCGCGCTCTTCAATTAACTGCTTTGCAAAAGAACTTATTTCCTTTGCAAAAACAGAACGTGGCTTAAATGTTATAACAGGCTGACCATTGTTAAGAGAAGTGTTTACTGTTTTAAAATCACTTGTAAACACGGCAGATGCGGACATGCCCAAAAGGTTTTCAAAATCCGTTACGCTTACTGCATTCTTTTTAACATTTTTATTAATAAGCAAACGAACCTTATCCTTTTGATTTAACTGCTGCAAAACATCCATGCAAAGCTTTGCACGTTTTAACGAAAGAATATTAACATCATTAACCATATAAACAGTATCAGATGATTCGATTGCGGTAATAACAGGGTCTGTTAAAGCACAGCCGCAGTCAATAATTATAAATTCAAAATATCCCCTTGCAACGTCTATTATTGACTTAACGCTTTGGGCAGTTACATATTCGGCAAGCTCCGGTGAATTGGGAGAAGCAAGAAGAGAAAGACCGGAAGAATGAGATGTGCAACAGGTTGTTAAATTATCTACAGAAATACCGTTTGTATCTCTGGATAAATCAACAATAGTTTCACCCGGTGATAAATCAAGAGCCATATCTGCGTCGCCAAACTGCAAATCCAGGTCAATTAACAGAGTTTTTTTGCCCTGAGTGGCAAGTGAAATTGCAGTATTTGTGCAAATTGTGGTTTTACCCACGCCGCCCTTACCGCTGAAAAAGGCATATACCCTTGACCTAACTTTTCTGTCTGTAAGCGCATGGCCGCTGAATCTTCTTTCCTTTGAAACGATTTTGGTTATGTTTTCACAAAATTCTATGCCGCCGGTTGAAATATCCATAACTTGGCGAACACCTGCCTGGGCAGCGGCATTAACAAGGTCTACTGATATTTTATCTGTTAAAATTACGGCAGAGCAACCTATTGAAGCCAAATTCATTTCTTCAATAAAGTCAAGATACTCACTGTCAATATCTACGCTTTGAGCAAGAAAAACAACAACATCGGGAACAAATCCCTGAATTCTTACTTTGGCGCCCGGCTCTACATCCGCATAGCCGATAATTGAAATATTTTCGTCTACAAGCTTATTTTTAAGTGCAACTTTATACTCCGTATTGTCGGAGCAAACAACTAAACTGATTTTATCCATAAATTGACATCTCCTATGAACGAGGGTTTAAAACAAGCTTGTACTCGTAATTATTTTCGATTGAATAAAGTTCAAGTGCCTGTTCTTCTGTTACTTCAACAGTTAAAGTGCTGTATTCTGTAATTGCGGTTCCGCTTGAGTTTGCGGATGTATTTGCCGAATTAGTAGAAACACGAAGTATTTTAAGTCCGCTGTATGCAACATCCGTTTTACCGGAATCGCTGTCAAAGGTAATAACATCTACAGTATCGCCTGCGCTGATATAACCGTCTACACTTTTTACACTTGCGGCGTTAAACGAATAAGCAACCATGCCTTCAGGCAAATTAAATGAAAGGGCAACATCATCGCCGTCTTTATCTTCATAACGCTTACTGCTGATTTGTTCACCGGCATAAATTGGATCTATTGTAACTTTTCCGATAAGCTCGCTTGAATCTGTTACGGAATTAGGGTCTGCATTGTCGGAAATAACTGTTTTTGTTGCAAACCAACCGGCATCTTCCGCAAACATTTCCTGGGTAATTTCCGTATTATCGGGAATATCCTGAAGAGCAACGATAACATTAACCGTTTCTGCATCTTTAATTGTGGTTTTTTTATCAATTTCCTTTGCAAACATATACGTTGCAAAGCCTGCAATTAAAGCAAAAATAACTGCTATTAAATAAACTTTTTTCATTTTCCTAAAAGCCTTTCCTGTAAATGTTTAAATTAAATCTTTCAGTCTTTAAATAAAAAAGTAAAAACTCAATTTTGAGTATACTGCTTTTCAACTTTAAAGGTTGAAGTAGATGTAATTGTTTTGGTCATATTATCGCAAGTTACACCGAGAACGGGGGTAAGCACCTTATATTCACAGGTAACCACGACGGAAACATCGCCGGTGTTTCGCTTATTAACGTCAAATCCCCGCAAAGCAACGGAATCGGATTTGTCGTAAGAATAATTAACTTTGATTTTAACGTTTTTTACGCTGCCGGGAACAGTGTTTTGAACAGTGGAAATAATATCCTGTTCCTGCTCGGTATCCTGCTCTTCCAAATCATAAAAAGTAAACGTTTTATCAAGAGGCTGCATATTGTCTGCATCGTAATTACAATTTTCGTACTCAACGCAGGCAATACGGGCGGCATTACGGGCGGCATTTTCAACGCCGATATAATTGTAAAAAAGCCAGCCAAAATCAAGAATACCCATAATTAACAAAAGAAAAATGGGTAAAACAACAGCAAATTCAACCATTGCCTGTCCGTTTTCTTTTTTTGCCTTTTTATGAAATTTTTTCATTAATGAACATCACCCACTTATCTGTTAATATTAAGCACAATAAACAAGAAAATCGGGACGAGTTACCCCGCCCCGACATCTCTCATAAGTTATTAATTTTTAAAACTACTGCGAATTACGCATTGGTAGTAGTACCAGCTTTAGAAAGTTCATTATCAGCTGAACTAAACATATTTCTGATACGTGGTCCAAGTGCTACAAGAGCAACTACTGCAACAACTGCAATAAGACCGATAATGAGTGCATATTCAACCATGCCCTGTCCGCTTTCATCTTTTAAGAATGTCATAACTTTTTCCTCCTTAAGAAAAATAAATTAATTAATATAAATTAATACGGTTTCGCAATACTAAAGGATATTTTGAAAAAAACCTGAAATATACTTGAATATTGAGAAGCACATAGTAATTACTGTACCGAGAGAGAGGAACGGACCCATTGGAATTTGAGTTTTCATTCCGCCCTTTTTTGTTATTTTCAAATAAAGAAAATAAACCAAAACAAACAACGCCATTAAAATCATTGCCTGAAAGTAACCCGCCGTATAAATGCACAAGCCGATTACAGCGCTGTACTTAATATCCCCCGCGCCCATTGGAATTTTAAGAACGCTTGGAATAAGGCAAACTATAGTACTAACAAAGAAGCCCAAGAAAACCGTGGGAATAATTTCGGTGGTGTGGTTTGAAATGCAATACCACAACAGGTAAACCGCCTGAATTGCTACCATTGAAATTAAAAGCGAATTAGGAATTTTCCTGATTAAAGCATCAATAATTGAAATGCTGAAAATAGGAAGAAGGAGAAGAACGTTTCTTAAACCCAAACCGAAATTTTCAGCAGTTAACATTAATGCCACCGAACAGCCGACTGCAACAGGAATTGCAGATACCTTAAAAACTAATTTTTCAAGGGGTGCGGCTTTACCGGGATCCTCTGTTCTTGATAAAAGTAGTTTTTTTGACAACGGGATAACAATTACGCCGATTAAAATTCCAAGCACAACCGCCACAGGAATTTTAACTGAGAGTGAATTAATATCCATATGTTCCTGCCTATGTAGATTTTTGTAAACAATCAACAAAAATATCTTGTTTACAATGACAATTATAGCACATATTACTATAATTTCAACAGTTTTTAAGAAATTTGTCATATTTTACAAAAAGTAAGGTAACAATTTGTTAAAAATTAAAGCGATACTGTTGTATTTTATTACAATAGTACCGCTTTTGTAAACATAAGTTTTATAAAATATAAACAAATTATAAAGTGATTGTATTGGATTTTATAGTAAAATTGCCTGCATCTTCAAACAATTTTAAAGTTCTTTTGTATTCATTATTAACAGATTCGGCTTTTTTATCATTATAAAATTTTAATTTTTGGCTGTCTGCACAAGCGTCAAAATACATATTTTTATCGCCGTCTGCTTTTGCAAAGGCAAAGCAATGAATTAATTTATCTTCTTTATAAATGTTTGTAAACCTAATTTCTCCAACTGCCTGCTGATAAAGCGCAAAACGCGCATTTGCACCGTCCGCAGGTTTGCCGGGATGATATTTTTTCATCATAGCATTATTGTAAATATCTTTAGGCGTTAAATCATTGGCATTTTTAGAGCAAACGGTTACAGAATACTCCTTTAAAGATGAAATATCTTTAGCAAACATAATGGTGCAATCGTTTTCATCAAAGCACAAACCGTTTGCATTCAAAGCGTTAAGCCAGCCGAGCCAGCCGTAGGAAGCGCCGTAACGCTCAACACTTATGAGCGAACCGTTTTCATTAAGACAAGATGCAATTTGGGATGAGTAATCTGAAAATGCCTGTTGATAAAGTTTTTCAACATATTCAAATTCGCCGAATTTAGGCAATTTTTTTGTTTTTTTATCAGTTACATCAAGCAGGCATCTAAAAGAAGTTATAAGGTTGAATTTGCCCAAAGCAGGCGCATCCTCAACATCCATACATTTAAACTCAACATTTTCCAATTTTTGCTTTTGTGCAAATTCAACGGCATTGTTAATTGCAAGCTGATTTTTATCTATGCCCACAAAATGACAATTAGGATACATTTTAGCCATAAAGCAAGTTACTATGCCGCAATCGCAACACATATCAAGAACATTGCCGTTAAACAAATCTTTTTTATCAATAATCAAATTACCGATATGGCGAAAAACGCCGCTGTCAAACGCTGCGGAAATAAAAAGAGAACCGTTAAGAGATTTATTTTTAAGCTTATAAAAAGCGTCATTACTTACAGGTTCTCCCTTTGCACGGGCATTTAACTGATTACCAACCTCATAAGCATATTTTTTATCTGTGGCAGAGGCAAGCCCTGTCATAAACTGCTGTGAATTTTTAATATACTTCATTTTAGCGGTTTTCATATACTGCTCAACTTCAGGATAAATTTCCATATTAATCACCATATCCTTTCAGGCAACAAATAGTTAATTAACAATCCCATATACTCTGCGTTGCCAAAACAGAAGCAAAAGGTGAATATATCAGTGTGTGTTTTAACGCTAATACTTCTTAAAACACAAAATTAATTAAAAGCATATAACCGATAGTTCCCACGGCAATACTAAGCAAAGTATTTTTTCGCCACAAATGAACGCCGGCAGTTAAAGCAACGGCTATTATTTGGGGTAAAATAACGTTAATATCACCGCCGGTAAAGTCTTTTAAGCAATAAACAATAAGAACGCCTATAATTGCCGTTGGCAAAATATCGCCCAAATAGCTAACAAATTTCGGAACTTCTTTTTTTCCGCCAAACAAGGCGAAAGGAAACAGCCTTGTTGCGAAGGTACATACTGCTGCAACCAAAACAACAATAACCGTTTGTTTTACTGAAAGAGGCATATTTAACCCACGCTCCTTTCAACCGAGAAAACCGATTTAGAAGCAGACAAAACGGCAACCGTTAAAATCAGAGCAGGCAAAAGAAATTTATCTGCACCGAAAATAACGAGGCTTAAAACACCGCAAACTATGCCGATTAATCCCACAAATTTTCTGTTACCTTTTTGGCTTAAAATTAAATCTATAAAAATTACAACAAAAAGCGCAGTCATTGAAAAATCAACGCCTGTAAAATCTATAGGTATATTCTGACCTGCAAGAGAACCGATAATTGAACCTAAAATCCAATAAACATGGTCAAACACGCCGATTAAAAATCTTGCCGATGATTCATTAACATCGGAAGGAACTGTTGAAAATGAGGTGTTTACCGAATATGTTTCATCAGTTAAAGTAAAAATCAAAAACGGATAACGCCAGCCTGCCTTTTTAAACTTATCTACAAATGACAAACCGTAAAACATATGGCGAGAATTAATAAATAATGTCATAACCGCGACGGTTGGTATACTTGCGCCGGAGGCAAGCAACGAAGTTAACAAAAACTGACCCGAACCTGCGTAAACAACAAGCGATATAAACACTGCCCAAAGCCAATTATAGCCTGCTTCATACAACATAATGCCAAAAGCAGAACCTAAAAACAAATAGCCGAATAAAACGGGCAATGATTTTTTAAAAGCAAATTTTAACGTACTTATTTTATTTTGCATAACACATCTCCTAAAACAAGCGAGAGAAATACAAATAAGTTTTTTATCTTGCTTGCTTAACTCATTAATTATATATAAATATAACAAAAGTTGCAACTTAAATATTGTAATTATTTAAATATAATGGTAAAATAAAATAAAAATACGGAGGAAACGCTATGAATATTTGGCACGATATATCGCCTAAAAGAATAAAAAAAGACAGATTTTATGCCGTTATTGAAATTTCAAAAGGCGGTAAAAATAAATATGAACTTGACAAAGACACAGGTATGTTAAAGCTTGACAGAGTTTTATTTACATCAACCCACTACCCTGCCAACTACGGATTTATACCGAGAACATATGCCAGCGATAACGACCCGCTTGATGTTTTGGTGCTTTGCAGTGAACCGATTCAGCCCATGACAATAGTTGAATGCAGCCCGATAGGCGTTCTGATTATGGAAGACGGCGGCGCAAAAGATGAAAAAATCATTGCCGTTCCCGTTAACGACCCTAACTACAACTGCTATTCAAACATTGACCAGCTTCCTGCACATTATTTTGATGAAATTAAACATTTCTTTGAAGTATATAAATCACTTGAAAAGGATAAACCAACCGCAGTGCTTGAAGTTGACGATTGCAAAGTTGCTCAAAAAATCATTGAAGCTTGTATGGATGAATACATAAAGAAATTTCAAATGTAAATATAAACAAGCAAACAAAAAACCTCTTGAATTAATTTTCAAGAGGTTTTTTTATTATTAATTAAGCGCCCATAAAGCGTGTGCAACGATTTACAAGCTCATCCCAACGACGGTCTACTTCCTTTTGGAAGGCTTCAATCATCCATTCATTTTCAGGTTTAAACATATGTTTAAATCTGCCTTGTTTACAAAGCCATTCTTCAATAGGAACATATTTTTTAGGTTCGTAGTTAAGAGTCCAAACGCCGTCTACAACCTCAAAAAGAGGCCAATAACGTGTTTCTACGGCAAGCTTACAAATTTCCATAATATCCCAAGTATTATATCTCCAGCCACGAGGACAAGGAGCCATAATATTAAGAAAAGCCGCACCTTTTGTATAAATTGCCTTTTCAGATTTAATATGCAAATCACGGAAATTTTGAACAAAAGTGGTTTGTGCAACATAAGGAACCTTATGTTCTGCAATAATTGCAGATAAATCTTTTCTATACTGCGGTTTGCCGTTTGAATTTGTACCGATTGGAGTTGTTGTTGTATCGGCAAACATGGGAGTTGCGGAAGAACGCTGAATACCTGTATTCATATAAGCACCGTTATCATAGCAAACATAAACCATATCATGGCCACGTTCCATAGCACCCGAAAGTGATTGAAAGCCAATATCATAAGTACCGCCGTCGCCGCCGAATGTAATAAATTTATATGTTTCGTCAAGTTTGCCCTTACGGCGAAGTGCATTATATGCGCCTTCAACGCCGCTCATTGTAGCGCCTGCATTTTCAAACGCATTATGAATATAACTGTCTTTATATGCAGTATAAGGATACATAAATGAAGATACTTCAAGACAACCGGTAGCATTGCCCACAACGGCTTTATCGCCCGGCTTTAAGCCTTTTAATACATTTCTTACAGCGATTGTGCCGCCGCAACCTGCACACATTCTGTGGCCGCCGGCAAGGCGTTCTTCTCTGCCTACATATTCTTTAAAATTATACATTGAAAAACCCTCCTTACTCTCTTACGCCCATATAGCGATACGGATTTTCAACCTTACCGCTTTGTGCAATATTTTCAAGTTCTGCATAAATATCTTTCATTTCGGAAACAGTAACATCTCTGCCGCCCAAACCGTACACATAGTTAACTGTTAAGCAATCTGCTTTTTCTCTGTACAATGCCGATGTAACTTCCGCACCGAGAGGACCGCAACAATCATTATAACTTTCTGTTCTGTCCATCAATGCAACAGCTTTACAATTTTTAAGTGCGTTTGCAATTTCACTGCCCGGGAAAGGACGGAACAAACGAATTTTAATAAGACCTGCTTTAATTCCCTGTTCTCTTAATTCATCAACAGCTTCTTTTGTTGTACCTGCGGCAGAACCGATAATAACAACTGCAAAGTCAGCGTCGTCCATTTTGTATTCTTCAAAAAGTCCGTATTCTCTACCGCTGATTTCTTTATATTCCTTAGCAACGTCAAGAGAAACCTGCTTGGCGTTTTTAAGTGCCTCTGCCTGTGCTCTTTTTGCTTCAAAATAATAATTTGTTACGCTGTAAGGACCTACTGCCATAGGCATTTCAGGATTAAGAAGATAATTTTCAGGCTCATATTCGCCAACAAAGTCTTTTACATCTTTATCCTCAAGAAGTTCAATATTTTCAACTGCGTGAGAAGTAATAAAACCGTCTTGGCAAATCATAACCGGAAGTTTAACGTTTTTGTGCTCTGCAATTCTGTATGCCATAACAAGATTATCATACACTTCCTGATTATTTTCTGCATAAATTTGAATCCATCCGGCATCTCTTGCACCCATAGAATCACTATGGTCGCAGTTAATATTGATAGGGCCGGAAAGTGCACGGTTAACAAGAGTTAACACACAAGGCAATCTGTTTGAAGCCGCAAGATAAAGTTCTTCCCACATAAGTGCCATACCTGCAGAAGATGTGGCTGTTACGGAACGTGCACCGGCTGCCTCTGCACCTATAACGGCAGACATTGCCGAGTGTTCGGATTCAACGGGAATAAATTCAGAATCAACCTTGCCTGAAGCAACAAGTTTTGAAAAATACTGCGGAATTTCGGTTGAAGGAGTAATTGGAAAAGCCGCCATAACATCAGGATTAATTTGGCGAAGTGCCTCTGCAACTGCTTCGTTACCGCTTAAACGATCTCTTCTTGCCATATTATTTAACCCCCTTCATTGTAATAGCACCGGTGTGGCACGCTTTAACACAAATGCCGCAGCCTTTGCAATGATTATAATCAAAAGCGCCTCTTTTTCCATCTACAACAGGAATTACACTGTCGGGACAAACAGGAACGCACATAAGACAATGAACGCACAAATCCTCGTGAAGTTCAGGTTTTACGGAAGTCCATTCGCCTGTATTAAAATCAACGGAGGTTTGTGAGCCGTAAATTTGCATACCTTCCGTTAAATCCTGCCATTTACAATCAAGATTTAACTTATTAACATCTGATTTCATTTTAATCACCATAGCCTTTCAGGCAACAAATAGTTTATTAAAAATCACCTGATTACCTGCGTTGCCTGAACAGGCGTAAATGGTGATTTCAGCCATCTCAAAATTATGCCATCGGCAAATTTTGAGGGCAATACAATCCGGATAGTGTGATTTTTCACACTATCCCTCCTATTTAACTTCGTCATAAGCCATTTTAAGAGCATTCATATTGCCCTCAATAACTTCAGGCTTTGAAGAAAATTTATGTGCAAATGACGCTTCCATTTCAGAAAGGAACTCATGAAATTCCATTACACCTGAAACCTTAACAATACCTGCAAGCATTGGTGAATTGGGAAAATACTTGCCAAGACATGCAACGGAAACCTTGCGAGCGTCAATAGTAAAAACTTTACCTTTATAGCCGTTTAAATGATGCATAATTTCGCTTTTGTCTTTTGCAGTATTAATAAGAATTGCACCGTTCTCACTTAAACCGGCTGTAACATCAACTGTATCAAGCAACCCTTCATCAACAACAACCACATAATCGGGATGATAAATATTTGAATGAACCCTGATTTTATTTTTGCTTATTCTGTTATAAGCTGTAATGGGTGCGCCCATTCTTTCCGGACCGTATTCAGGAAAACCCTGAACATAACTGCCTGTTTTAAAGGCAACGTCGGCAAGAAGCAATGCGGCTGTTTTTGCACCCTGACCGCCTCTGCCGTGCCAACGAATTTCAACACAATATTTCATATTCTTTCCTCCTGTTTTATATACAAAAAAACGCCCCTTTGCCAAAAGGCAAAGAGGCGATAATTAATACCGTGGTACCACTCTTATTCATCTTACGATGCACTTAACGAACTGACATTCGCTTGCTTTTATAACGGTTGCCGCCGTCTGCACCTACTGAAATTCAGCACAGCCACTCGGAGAGGATATTACGATTTTGCTTTTTATGCCTTGCACCTACCGGCAATTCTCTGAAAAAAAGGTAAAAATCGATTTTTGTTCTCGTCAACGTGTTTAAATATGCATTTATAATAATATCAGTTACAAAATTTGTCAAGATTTTTTATGAAATTTTGACAAAAAACTTTTCTTTTCATACGGTTCGGAGGAAATTCCCCTAACTGTATAACCTGTTGAGTTAATTGCTTTTTCCAATTCCGCAACATCAATATCATCTGCAACAATTTCGCAAATACCCTTTGTGTGGGATGAATTTACCTTGCTTACGTTAAAATTTTTTCTAACGCAATCGTTAATATGAGCCTCGCACATAGAGCACATCATACCGTCTACCTTAACTTTATATTTTGTCATAATCAAGCCTCCTATAGTTAGCATTAACTAACTGCATTATATAATCAAAGGCTCTTAAAGTCAAGAGCCTTTGAAAAATTAATATTAATACATACCACCCTGTGCGGCAGCAGCCATTGCTGCGGCATTTGCGGCATCAGCCTGTGGGTCTTTAATATCTGTTACAAGTGATTCTGTTGTAAGAACCATAGATGCAACAGAAGCTGCGTTTTGAATAGCAGAACGTGTTACCTTTGCAGGGTCTACGATACCGCTTTCAATCATATCACAATATTCGTTTGAAGCGAAATTATAACCGTAGCCAACCTTATTTGAATTAAGGATTTTATCAAGAACAACTGAGCCTTCCATACCTGCATTTGCGGCAATTTGACGAACAGGCTCTTCAAGGGCTTTAAGAACGATTGAAACGCCTGTTTTGAAATCGGCATCGTCGGTATTAAGAAGTTTTTCAACTTCCGGTATTGCATTAATAAGAGCAACTCCGCCGCCTGCAACAATACCCTCTTCAACAGCTGCTTTTGTTGCTGCAAGAGCATCTTCTATACGAAGCTTCTTTTCTTTCATTTCTGTTTCTGTAGCAGCGCCTACTTTAATAACTGCTACGCCGCCTGCCATTTTAGCAAGACGTTCCTGAAGTTTTTCACGGTCAAAATCGGATGTTGAAGATTCGATAGATGATTTAATTTGATTTACACGTGCTTTAATTTCATCCTGATTGCCTGCACCGTCAACAATAATTGTATTTTCTTTTGTAACTTTTACCTGACGTGCTTTACCAAGCATAGCCATTGTTGCGTCTTTAAGCTCAATGCCTAAATCGGAAGTGATTACCTGACCGCCTGTAAGAGTTGCAATATCCTGAAGCATATCTTTTCTTCTGTCGCCGAATCCCGGAGCTTTAACGCAAACGCATGTAAATGTGCCACGCAATTTATTAAGAACGATTGTTTGAAGTGCTTCGCCTTCTACATCTTCAGCAACGATAACAAGCTTTTGACCTGCTTTCAACACTGCTTCAAGAAGAGGAAGAATATCTTGAACAGATGAAATCTTTTTATCTGTAATAAGAAGAAGAGCGTCATCAATTACTGCTTCCATTTTATCGGTATCTGTTACCATATATGGGCTGATGTAGCCACGGTCAAACTGCATACCTTCAACAACTTCGCAAGTTGTTTCTGCTGTTTTTGATTCTTCAATGGTAATTACGCCGTCTGAAGAAACTTTCTCCATAGCGTCGGCAATAAGAGTACCGACATATTCATCTGCTGCGGAAACTGTTGCAACACGTGCAATATCACTGCTGCCTTTAACCTGTTGTGAATTTTCCTTAACAGCATCTACGGCAGCATCTACAGCGGCTTTAATTCCATTTTTAACAGCCATTGGATTTGCACCTGCGGCTACATTTTTCATACCTTCACGAACAAGAGCCTGAGCAAGAAGAGTTGCAGTTGTTGTTCCGTCGCCGGCATCATCATTTGTTTTTGAAGAAACCTCTTTAACAAGCTGTGCGCCCATATTTTCAAATGGGTCTTCAAGTTCAATTTCCTTGGCTATAGTTACACCGTCGTTAGTAATAAGCGGAGCACCGTATTTTTTGTCAAGAACAACATTTCTGCCTTTTGGACCTAATGTAATCTTAACGGTATTTGCAAGTTTATCAATACCTGATTGAAGGGCTTTGCGTGCCTCTTCGCCATAAATAATATCTTTTGCCATAACAAAATTACCTCCTAATTATTCAACTACTGCAAGAATATCTTTAACAGAAGCAATAGTGTAATCAACACCGTCCATTTTTACATCGGTGCCGCTGTATTTTGTAATAATTACTTTGTCGCCGGCACTAACGGTCATAGGATTTTTTTCTGTACCCGGACCTACTGCCTCTACTAACATAAATTCAGGCTTTTCCTGTGCCGAAGCGGCAATAAAAAGACCTGATGCTGTTGTTTCTTCTGCTTCAACCGATTTAAGCAAAACTTTGTCTGCAAGTGGTTTAATAGTCATAAGAATTTCACCTCTATCAAATTATTATTTACTCATTTAGCACTCTTAACCCCCGAGTGCTAATTACTATTTTAGCAAGTTTTTTCCATTTGTCAATAGTGTTAACAAATATTTAAAAAAATATATAAAAAATATAGTCTGTACACACTATATTATAATGTATACAGACTATAATTTATGAACAAAATCATTCAATTATGCAAACGGCATGTGCCGCAATTCCCTGTTTTGCACCTGTAAAACCCAACTTTTCTTCAGTTGTTGCTTTAACGGACACACAATCAACATCACATTTGCATGCGCGAGCAATATTAGCACGCATTTCATTAATATACGGAGCCATTTTAGGCATTTGCGCAATAACAGTTGAATCTATATTACCTATTTTATAACCTTTTTCGGAAAGCACATCTACAACTTTTTCCAAAAGCACCAAACTGTCGGCACCTTCAAATTCAGGTGATGTATCCGGGAAAAGCTTACCAATATCACCTAAAGCGGCGGCACCCAAAAGTGCATCGCTAATTGCGTGAAGAAGCACATCGGCATCACTATGACCCAAAAGACCTAATTCGCAAGGTATATTAACGCCGCCGATTATACATTTACGATTTTCACTGAAACGGTGAACATCATAACCGTGTCCAATTCTCACTTTACATCTCTCCCCTTACTTTTAAAATAGATTCAGCCAAAGAAATATCGCTTTGAGTAGTAATTTTAATATTATTGTAATCGCCTAAAACGGTATAAACCTTTTTGCCTAAATTTTCTATAAGGCAACAATCGTCCGTAAAATCACGGTTTTCAAAATTTGCCTTTTCCATTGCTTTTTTATATAAATCAAATTTAAAAATTTGAGGCGTTTGTATTGAAACAAGGGTATTTCTGTTTGGAGTATCCGTAATCAGCAAATCATCATCTACCACCTTTATTGTGTCTTTAACACGAACGCCGGTTGCGGCGGCACCTGAAAGCACAGCCTCATCCAGTGTTTGCAAAATAACTTGCTGTGTTACAAGAGGACGGGCGCCGTCGTGAATAATTAAATAATCACAGCCGTCAATATTTTCAACGGCATTTTTTACGCTTTGCTGGCGTGTGTCTCCGCCGATAACAAACGTAACACGCTCATCTGTAATAAGTTTAGAAAACTCTTCAACATCACATTCTCGGCAAACAACAATAATTTCATCTATTTCAGGCAAATCCAAAAAAGCATTTACACTTCGTTCAATAACGGTTTTGCCGCCGATTTCAAGCAACATTTTGCTTTTTTTCATTTCCATACGGGTGCCGTTTCCGGCGCCTAAAATTACAGCAACATTAAACAATTCTTTTTATCCTTTCAATTTCCTGAACATTAGGCGTTACAAATTCTGTTTTATAATCAACGTAAATAACCATTCCCGGTTTTGCACCGGAAGGCTTTTTCACATTTTTTACAAGAGTGTAATCAACAGGAACATTTGATGAACTGCCTGCTTTGCTGTTATAAGCCGCAAGAAGCGCCGCCTGTCGAATAACTTTATCGGTAAATTCACTGCCGTTGCTTTGAACTATAACATGTGAACCGGGCATATCTTTAACATGAAACCACATATCATAATTTTTAGCTGTTTTTAAGGTTAGCTTATCATTCATAACGTTGTTTCTGCCAACGAATATTTTAAAACCTTCTTCGTTTTCATACTCCATTGGTTTTAAGGCTTTTTCGTTTTTGCCCTTAAAACTTTTACGTTTTAAAAATCCTGTTTGGGCAAGCTCTGATTTAATTGCGGAAATTTCGCTGTCTGTTTCCGCCCTTGTAAGGCTGTCAATAACGCTTTCAAGATACTGTGCCTCTGATTTAGCCTGATTAATAAAATCGGTAAGTTTAGTTTCGGCAACCTGTTTTTTTCTGTATTCTTTATAATATTTTTGTGCGTTTTGATTTGGATTCAACGCTACATCGGCAGGAATTCTGACCGTTTTGTTATCATCATAATAATTTTGCAAATCATAATACGGAGCGCCTTTTTGCAAGCAATACTGATTTGAAATAATTAAATCGCCGAAAATACGATAAGTTTCTTTATCTTTACATTCTTCAAGTTCTTTTTCACGGTTTACGGCTTTACGAACAGCACGCTCCTGAAGATTTTGCAAAGTTTTAAAAAGTTCGGACGAACGCTGATGTATTCTGTCTAACCTAACCTTTTCATAAAAGAAATAATCAAGGCACTGAGAAAAAGATGAAAAATTTTTAACAGAAACAATGTTTCCGTATTGAGTTATTGGCATAAAAGCAAAATCCATAGGCTTTTCGTTAATAACAACCGTAGGCAAAGGATTTTTTACAAAATTTTTAATCTCATTAAAAGATACGCCGTTTTCATATTCTCTGCATACTATGGGTGAAACACCCATAATAACATCCTGAAACGCTTTTGCAGGTGATTTTTTACTGCTTTCAAGCCGGGATTTAATAATATTTTCATCATCTGTCAAAATATTAAATTTATCTTGTTTTGGTGGGGAAACGTATTTTAAACCGGGCAAAACGGCACGTACTTGGGATTTTTCCTCATCAACTCTTTTTACGGAATCAATAATTATTCCCTTGTCATTAACAAGAATAATATTGCTGTACCTACCCATTATTTCTATAATAAGCGAAAGGGTTACGGCATCTCCCAATTCATTTGTATTTTCAATTTTGAAAGTTAAAATTCTTTCAAAAGAATCTTGTTTAATATCTACAATTTTACCGCCGGTTAAATGTTTTCTAAACAGCATGCAAAGCATTGGGGGCTTTGCCGGATTTTCGGGCGGATTTTGGATAAAATGCACTCTTGCGCTGTCTGCTTGGGCAGAAAGCAAAAGCTTTTTTGCACCTTCTCTCGAACGCAAAGAAAACACCAATTCCTCTTTTGAAGGTTGGTGTATTTTCTCTACCCTTGAGCCAAGAGCAAAAGAGGATATTTCATTTTTTAAATGATATAAAAATATTCCGTCAAGAGCCATAATTACAAAGATAAAACGGGGTTTTCCTGATTGCCCCAATAAAATTCAACATCTGTAAAAATTTGTTTTGTTTTTTCCATAAACATTTTAAACGGCAAAGATTCCGTTTCAAAATGACCTGCACTGATAACAGGCATATCATTTTCGGCAAATTCAAGCATTTGATGATATTTTGCATCGCCTGTTAAAAAGCAATCGGCGTTTTCAAGTGCAAGCTCGGCGTATTCTTCACAAGCACCGCCGCCGACAGCAACAGTTTTAATGTCCTTTTCCGTATCGGTAAACCTTATTCCGGAAACATTAAGGATATCACTTACATATTGGGCAAAATCATCAATACTCATACCCTGCTCAAGTTCACCAACGCTTAAAAAACTATTGTCAATTTGCCTGATATTATTTAAATTTAAAATTTGGCACAAGCTGTCATTAATGCCGCCTTGAGCTTTATCATAATTTGTGTGAGCGCTTATAACGGCAATGTCATTATTTACACAAGTGTAGACAACAGAGCCTTTTTTAACAGCTTTAACGCCTGAAAAAATAACCGGATGGTGAGATACAATTAAATCCGCACCTATTTCCGCAGCATATTCCGCAACTGCCTTAGTTACATCAAGGGTAAAAACAACTTTTTTAACAGATTTTCTGAAATCGCCTATTAAAAAACCTGCATTATCCCACTCCTCCATAGTATCAAACGGAGCAACGGAATTTATATAATCATATATATTTTTTACGGTAGTCATAATTTTTCTTTCACGGCGGCTATTACGGCAGAATAATCCGAACCGCCTTTTTCTTTATTTTCAAGATGATTAAGAATATGCGTAAAATATTCTTTATAAGTAAAATCGTTAATATTTCCCAAGAAATAATAAACGTCATCATACGCCTGTTTTTCACCGGTATAATAAGCGTCAAACACATTGTAATAGTGCTTACCTTCTTTAACAATTATGTCGGCTCCGATTATAAAACCGTTTTCGCACAAATATTTACGCAAGATTTCAGGATGAGTCATAGGGTTAAAAATGTAATGCTTATCTTTTGAAAAATCGCACTTAACATTTTCAAGAAGAGCGGCAATCAACTCGCCGCCCATGCCGCAAAAGGAAACATCCGTATATTCATCTTTATTAACATTTTCCAAGCCGTTTGAAATAACGCATTTAACCTTGTCGCCAAGCCCTGTGCTTTCAACAAGACTTATGCAGGATTTAAGCGGACCGCTGTTAATGTCGCTTGCAACGGCGGAAACAATAATTTTATTTTGAAGAAGATACACAGGTAAATAGCCGTGGTCGCATCCTACATCCGCAAGGACAGAGTTTTTGCGAACAAGATTTGCCACAGCCATTAACCTTGGAGTAAGTTTAACCATTGCTTATTTGCTTAAAAACTCGTTAATTTTAGCAACAAGCTCATCTGCATCTGTGCCGTGAACCATGCAAGCAGCCTCGATTGATTCGCCACGTGATGCAGGGCAACCTAAGCAGTGCATACCCATTTCAAGGAAAAACGGTGCAGTATCAGGATTTGCATCAAGAACATCACCGATAATAGTATCTTTTGTTACTTCTGTCATTTTAAAAATCTCCTTTTCATTAATATGGCTTTATTATAATATATTACAAAAACCTTTGCAAGTAACATAATAATATGTTAATATAGTTTTTACATCGGAGGTTTACAATATGAGTGAAAATTACCGAAATTTAGATTTTGACGCCTTTACGGGCGGAATTGAAAACGGCGGATTGAGAAGCAAAGCCGAAATAAATATGATAGTAAGTTACATTGTTGTTAACGCTAATGCAAGAATTACGGCAAAAAATATTGTTGACGCACTTGTTACCGGCGGAATTGCAAATTACTTTGAAATTTGTGAATCTGTAAAATCAACTATTGAAAGAGGTCTTGTTACAGAAGATGAAGAAGGATTTTTAACAGCAACAAACGAGTGCAAAAGGCTGACAAAACTTGTGGAAAACGACCTTCCCCTTTCAATAAGAAAAAAAAGCATTGAACTTACACGAAAAGTTGCGTCTGTAGCATTATTTACAAAAGAAAACAAAGTTGATATTGTAAAAAAAGACGATGAAAGCTTTGATGTTACAATGCACATTACCGATGTTGGCAAAGATTTTATGGTTTTAACATTAAATGTGCCAACAATAATAGAAGCGGAAACCGTTAGAGATAAATTTTTGGAAAACCCGGTTATAGTTTACGACAACTTAATAAATTCTATTTTCAGCGATTAAACAAAAAGCCAAGCAAAATTTGCTTGGCTTTTAAATTATTTAAGCAAAGAAATTACATCTTCTGCTATTTGTTCTTTTGTTAATCTGCAATCTTTAAGAACATCTGCCGGGTTATAACGGTCTATAAATTCTTTCTTTAATCCTCTTACAAGAACTTTCATATCTGAATCGCCGTAAAATGCGGCAATTTTTTCACCGAATCCGCCTGCGGCAATACCGTCTTCAAGAGTAACAACAACTGAATGGTTTTGTTTAAGGCTGTTTAAAAGTTCCGTATCAATACCGGAAAGATAATAAGGATTAATAACCGTTGGCTTAACGCCGGTTTTCTTTTCAATTAACTCTGCAGCTTCATTTGCCAAAGCATAAAATGTTCCTGCACCGATAATTACCGCTTTTTCACCTTGTGCCGTAACTTCAAATTTATTTAAACTGCCAAAATCTTTTTCAACAGTTTTACCGGTTGAAATCATTTCACCGCCGGGAAGTTTAATAACAACAGGATAAGATGTTTGCTCCATGCTCCAATCAAGCATTGCCAAATAATCTTCTTTTGAAGTCGGTGCAAGATAAACAAGACCGGGAATATTTGAAATCATTGAAATTTCCTGCAAACCGAGGTGAGTAACATCATTCATACCGTAAACGGAACCGGCAAAAGTTACTATTGTAGCAGGGCTTGAATTAATACTTAAATCCTGTGAGATTTGGTCATATGCACGCTGAATAAATGTGCTGTAAACACCGTAAAACGGTTTTGCACCGTTGGCAGCTGCGCCTGAAATTAACGCAACAGCATTTTCCTCTGCAATGCCTACATCTATAAATTGTGCACCTGCGGCTTTTCTTCTGTCTTCTGTAAATCCCATAACTGTTGGAGTTGCGGAAGTAACGGCAAACACACTTTTATCGGATTTCATTTTATTTGAAAGATAATCATAAGTTACGCTTGAATAATCCTCTCCGTCAAAATCAAAAGCAGACTTACCTGTTTCAATATCAAAAGGTGCACAATAATGCCAATCTTCCTTATGCTCTTCGGCAAATTTATAGCCTTTACCCTTTTGAGTGCAAATATGAACTACAACGGGCTTTTTAACGTCTTTAACAGACTTAAATGCAGAAATAAGCTGTTCTACATTATTTCCGTCTTTAACAAAAACATAATCAAGACCCATGGCTTTAAATAAATTACATTCGGCAGTACCGTTTGTATCACGAAGCAGTTTGAGATTAGAATACAAGCCGCCATGGTTTTCAGCAATAGACATATCGTTATCATTAACGACAATAATAAAATTACCGTTTAATTCAGCGGCATAATCGAACGCCTCTAACGCTTCACCGCCGCTTAAAGAGCCATCACCTATAACAGCTATAACATTACCGTCTTTACCTGTTAAATCACGAGCTTTTGCCAAGCCGCTTGCAAGACTGACGGAAGTTGATGTGTGGCCAATAGTAAAGAAATCATGTTCACTTTCGTGTGGGTTACTGTAACCTGTAACATCATCATACTTATCTTCATAAAGAAAAGCATCTTTTCTGCCTGTTAACATTTTATGAGGATAAGACTGGTGAGAAACATCGTAAACAATTTTATCTTTAGGCGAATCAAAAACATAATGAAGAGCTATTGTAGCCTCTACCATACCGAAATTAGGGCCAAAATGGCCGCCGTGTTTACTTAATTTTGTAAGAAGGGCGGTTCTCATTTCCTGTGCCAGAGTTTTCATTTCACTTAAAGACAATTTTTTTACATCTTGTGGACTGTTAATTTTTTCAATTATCATTATTATTACACTCCTTTTCATTCCAATCCAAAACGCCTGTTTTCACGGCTTTTTCATAAACTGAAATTTTATAATCAAGCCTTTTCATAGTTTGCTCAATTTGACGTATTTGTTCTGTTAATGCATCTTTTTGGTCAAGAAGCAGTTGAAGACGGGCAGGAATTGTGGAATCACCCTGCTGATAAAGTTTTACATATTCAATCATAGCTTCAATAGGCAATCCTGCGCTGCGCATACAAACCGCAAGACTTACCCAGCCTAAATCGGACTCATTATAATCACGAATGCCGCCCGACGTTCTTGTTACCGGCGGAATCATACCAACACGTTCATAATAACGCAAAGTATCCTGTGATATGCCGAATTTTTTACTTACTTCTTTAATTGTCATAATCACACCTCCGTTTAATTGAAATTATAACACTTTGAGTTAACTCCAAGTCAAGAGTTTTTTTATATTATTTGCAAAAAAATAAACGGTGCGGCAAAACCGCACCGTAAATTTATATAAATTATTCTGCGTCCTCAGCGTCATCTGTAAGGATTTCAACTGTTTCTTCAGGTTTTTCCATGCATTCTTTCATTGAAAGGCTTACACGTTTTTTATCAAAATCAATATCGGTAATTCTTGCCTTAACAACATCGCCTACTTTAAGAACATCGGCAGGAGTGTTAATTCTGTCCCAACTAATTTGGCTGATATGAATTAAGCCGTCAATACCGGGAATAACTGTTGCAAAAGCACCGAATGATGAAAGACCGACGATTTTAGCGTCTACATCTGTGCCTACAGGATAATCGTTTTTAAGGATTTCCCACGGATTGTCTTCAACCTTTTTGAAGCCAAGAGAAATCTTTTGATTTTCAGCGTCAAGAGATTTGATAGTAACTTCAACCTGATCGCCGACTTTAACAACTTCCTGTGGATGCTTAATGCGAGTCCATGAAAGTTCGCTGATATGAATCATACCGTCTACGCCGCCGATATCAACAAAAGCGCCGTAATTAGTAAGAGATTTAACAGTACCTGTTAATTTCATACCTTCTTCAAGTTTAGCCCAAGCTGCTTCCCTTGCTGCTTTTCTTTCTTCGTTTGCAACAACCTTAATTGAACCTACTGCTCTTCTTCTTGCAGGGTTAAGGTCTATAACTTTAAAACGAACTGTTGTGCCTTTGAGAATATCAAGTTCTTGATTTCTCGGAACACCTGAAAGTGATGCAGGAATGAACACACGACTGCCCTTTGCCGAAACGAGAACGCCGCCTTTAACAACACCTGTTACAGTGCCTTCAAGAACTTCGTCTGCTTCTTTAGCAGCAACAATTTCATCCCAACCTTTAAATGCGTCTGTTAACTTCTTGGAAAGTTTAAGCACGCCGTCCTGGTCATCTGTTTTCATGATGATAAGGTCGAGTTCATCGCCGACAGACACAACATCTTCGCACTTATCAAATGGCTCGGATGAAAGATCGTCTGCTGCAATAACGCCGGTTTGTTTTCTTCCCGGAACATCAACAAAAACTTCTGTAGGTGTGATGTTTACAACAATTCCCTTTACAATTTTACTTGTGTCATCATCGCTGAATGACTGTTCGAGCATTTCTGCGAAGGATGCCTCTCCATCAGCAGATGCTTCGACAGCAGCCTTATCGGCCTTATCAGCGGTTTCTGCTGTCTCGGCAACAGTTTCTGTTGCTTCAACTTCCTTTTCTTTAATTTCTTCGGACATGGATTTGAGTACCTCCTTGATAATTACTGCCGGTGTGGACGCACCTGCAGTTACCCCAACTACATTATAACTTGAAAAATCAATTTGTGAAAGTTCATTTGCAGTTTCAATCAGAAATGCAGGACAATGCTCTTTACAAACATCTCTTAACTTACATGTATTGGACGAATGGCGACCCCCGACGATAACCATGGCATCACACTGCTGTGAAAGAGTGTATGCTTCTTGCTGTCTGTCGGACGTTGCATTGCATATTGTATCAAATATTTCACAGTTTGTACATACCTTTTTAAGAATTTTATTACATTTTTTCCACTCATCAACACTAAAAGTTGTTTGAGATACACATATTAAGTTTTCCTTGGCTGACAAATTATGAATTTTGACAAGATTTTCCAATTCTTCTTCATTTTTGAAAACAAAGGATTCGCCAACACAAAAAGAGCGAATACCCATAACCTCAGGGTGCTTTTCATCACCTGCTATAAGTGTTACTGTTCCTTCGGGCTTTGAGCTGACAATTTTATGAATTTTTAAAACGAAAGGACAGGTTGCGTTTATATACTCAATACCGGCGCTCTCAATTTCATCTATAACGCTTTTTTCAACACCGTGGGTACGAATTACTATTTTATAGTTTTTAGGACATTGAGATGGATTGTCTATGGTAAGAACGCCTTTTGAATTTAGATCGTTTACAAGCTGCTGATTATGAATAATCGGACCGAGAGTGCAGCATTTTTCATTTTTTTCCACTAAATCATAAACCAAATTAACCGCCCTATCCACTCCAAAGCAAAAGCCTGCTGTTTTAGCAAGTTTAATTTCTTTCATTCTTTTCTGCCTCCCAAAGAGAAAGAATATTATCCATAACAAGATTTGCGGCATATTTAATATCTTTTGTTGCAACTTCTTCTTTATCAAGCTGCATATCGGCAAGAGAAAGCATTTTGCCGTATGAAACTGTAACTTTTTTACCAGCTTTAATAGGACCGTCGCAATAAATACAAACAGGAAGAACACTTGCGTTTGTTGCCTTTGCGATTACGGCAACGCCGGACTTAGCTTTTTGAGGAACGCCGTTTTTATCTTTAACTCTTTTACCCTCCGGGCAAATAGCCATTACATGACCTTCTTCAATAATTTTTTCGCCGTATTCAATAGCGGAATTATCTCCTTTTCCTCTTTTAACGGGAAAGCCGTAAAGGTGCTTAATAACCCAACCCACAATAGGATTTTTAAAAAGTTCAACCTTTGCCATAAAATGAAGAGGAGGAACATTTTTTGGAATTGCAACAAACACAGGGTCAAAAGCACAGGTGTGATTAACGGCAACTATGTAACGACGGCTTTCATCAACAGGAACATTTTCAAGTCCTTTAAATTCAAGCTTATACATTGCTTTAAAAATAGGACCGAAAACCGTTTTAACAAAGCCGTAAAATTTATAATGTTTAACAACGCTGTAATCAAAATTCATAACTATTTATTCTCCCTTAATTATATCAATAATCATTTTTACCGACTGTTCAATATTAAATCCTGTATTATCTGCAATTACGGAATCATCACAAGGCTTCATCGGTGCAATTTCACGGTGACTGTCTTGATAATCACGCTTGTTAACATCATCCAAAACATCTTCAAATGTAACATTTTCGCCTTTGGCAACAAGTTCGTCATACCGTCTTTTTGCCCTACATTCGGCAGAAGCTGTTAAAAATATTTTTTTATCTGCATTAGGCAAAACAACCGAGCCTATATCTCTGCCGTCCATAATAACATTATTATTTTTTGCAATATCACGCTGAAGGTTTAAGAGAAACTCACGAACAGCCGGAATTTTTGAAACATTTGACGCACCCATGGAAATTTCAGGCGTTCTGATTAAGCCGGAAACATCTTCACCGTTTAAAATAACACACTGCACGCCGTTTTCGTCAAATTCAAGCTTAACATTTGTATTTTTTAACATATCAACAATTTTTTCGTCATCATCTATAACGCCGCAACGCACGGCATTTAAAGCTACCGCCCTGTACAGTGCGCCGGTATCAACATAAATAAAACCTAATTCCTTTGCAACGGCTTTAGCCACGGTGCTTTTTCCTGCACCTGCAGGGCCGTCTATAGCAACATTAATCATAAATAAAATTCCTTTCGTTTACAACTACATATTAATACCGCAGGTATAGCCTGTGGAAAAAGCGATTTGAAGATTGAAACCGCCCGTATAAGCATCCACATCAATAACCTCACCGGCAAAATAAAGATTGTCTATTATTTTTGAGCGCATTGTTTTGGGGTCTATTTCTTTAACATTTACACCGCCGCTTGTAACAATGGCAGTTTCAATATCATAAAAAGACGTAATATTTAAAGTGAAATTTTTAAGCAGCGATACAAGATTTTTTCTTTGCTCTTTAGTTATTTCATTAACTTTTTCATTAGGTTTTATTCCGCTTAATTTAACAATAACAGGAATAATTTTTTTAGGCAACAACGCCCCTAAAGAATTGATAAAATCTTTATTTTTTTGCTGTTCAAAATCACGTTGCAATCTTTTATCAAGCTGTGATTCGTCAAGTGCGGGTTTTAAATCTATTACAAGAGAAAACCTGCTGCTGTCAAAATCGTCAATATGGCTTGAAGCGGAAAGAATTACAGGACCGCTGACGCCAAAATGAGTAAACAGCATTTCGCCGAAATCACTGTACAGCAGTTTTTGATTTTTAAAAAGCTTTACCGATATATTTTTCAGGCTAAGTCCCTGAAGTTGAGGAATAAAATTATTATTTGAAACAAGAGGAACAAGTGACGGCTTAATTTTTGTTACGGTATGTCCCGCCGATTTGGCAAGAGCATATCCGTCGCCTGTTGAACCTGTTGCGGGATAACTTAAACCGCCGGTACAAATTGCCACACTGTCGCAAGTCAAGGACGAGCCGTCATCAAGCAACACGGCAGAAATTTTATTGCCGTTGAAAGCAAATGCTTTTGCACAGCCGTTAATAATTTTGGCGCCTTGTTTTTTTGCGTTACCCACAAGGGCATCTACAATATCCACAGATTTATCGCTTTCCGGAAAAACTCTGTTTCCCCTTTCGATTTTTGTTTTTACACCCAACTCTTCAAAATAAGCAATAGTGTCATAAGGCATAAAATTAGAAAAAGCAGAATACAAAAACCTTGGATTTTTAACAACATTTGATATTAATTCGTTAATATCAAAGCAAGCATTTGTTACATTACATCTGCCTTTACCGGAAATCAGCACCTTACGGGCAGGCCGCGGCATTTTTTCAACAACAACCACATTATTGCCCAATGAGGCACTTTGTGCCGCCGCCATTAAACCCGATGCACCGCCGCCGATTATAACAACATTTTTCATATATTTTCCTTTATTCTTCATCAAGCTCGGAAAGTTGAACGGAAAGTTCTTCCCACAACTGATACAAACTGTCTTTTTCCTGATTCGTTTGATGAAGTTTTTCTGTAATTTCCATTAATTTTTCATAAGGTGGATTTGAAGCGATGTCCTCTTCAAGAAGAGCGCACTTTTCTTCCAAATCCTCTATTTGTGCCTCTGCTTTTGAAATTTGTGTTTTAAGCTTACGAACGGCACTTGCTCTTTCCTTTTTCAGTTTATAGTCATTCACTTTTACAGGTTTTTCACGAACGGTTTGCTCTTCGGCAACCTTTCGGTTTTCAAGATAATAGCTGTAATCACCGTCATAGCGGCAAACGCCGTCCCTATTAAGTTCAAGAACAGAGGTGGCAAGTTTGTTTATAAAATACCTGTCGTGAGAGACAATAAGCATTGTACCGCTGTAATTAAGCAAAGTATTTTCCAATTCTTCCCTTGAAAAGGCATCTAAATGGTTTGTAGGTTCATCAAGCAAAAGAAAATTATATTTTCCCAGCATTAATTTTAAAAGTGCGATTCTTGCACGCTCGCCTCCCGAACAATTTTTAAGCAATTTAAACACATCGTCGCCCGTAAACAAAAACGATGCCAAGGCATTGCGCACAGCAGTTTCCGTTAAAGCGGGAAAAGCGCTCCAAACCTCATCAATAGCTGTTTTATTTAAATCAAGTTTTGCCTGCACTTGGTCAAAATAACCGGTAAACAAATTTGCCCCGAATTTAAACGAACCGCCGGACGGTAAATAATCTTTCATCAAGATTTTTAACAATGTGGTTTTACCGCACCCGTTATCTCCCAAAAGGAAAAGGCGTTCTCCTTTTTTAACGTTAAAGGAAACGTTTTCAAAAATCTTTTTATCGCCAAATGATTTCGAAAGTTCAAAAACGTCAAGCACATCCTCGCCTGAAACGCATTTAGGCGAAAAATCAAACCTGATTTTTTTTACTTTGGCATCAGGCACAACCATTTGCGCTTTAATACGCTCTATTACTTTTTCCTTGCTTTCGGCTGTCTTTATGTTTTTTTCTCTGTTCCACTGCCTTTGCTGGGCTATTATTCCTTCAAGCCGCTGAATTTCTTTTAAATCATTTTCATATTTTTCTTCAATGGCTTTTTGCTCTGCTTCTTTTTTTACAAGGAATTCAGAATAACTGCCTTTATAAGAACGCATTTTTTTATTTTCTATTTCAATGGTTTTATTTGTTACTTTATCTAAAAAATATCTGTCATGTGAAATAACAATAAAAGCGCCTTTATAATCCGCAAGAAAACTTTCAAGCCATTCAACAGCAGTAATATCAAGATGGTTTGTAGGTTCGTCAAGAAGCAACAAATCGGCATTTGAAAGTAACAATTTTGCAAGAATAAGTTTTGACTTTTGACCGCCCGACAGTTTTGATGTAGGCATATCAAATTCTTTTTCGGTAAAACCCAAACCGATAAGACTTGAACGTGTTAAACTTTTATAAGTTAAGCCGCCGTTTTTTTGAAATTCATTTGTTAAATAATCCTGACGGGCAATAAGCTCATCACTTGGATTGGCGATTAACTGTTTTGAAATATCTTCAAGCTCATGTTCTGTTTTAATTAAATCGGAAAAAACGGAAATAAGCTCGCCGTAAACAGAATTATCGTCTGCACAGGAATGCTGAGCCATATAACCAACTTTAACATTTTTGCCCAAATAGCAAGCTCCGCTGTCAGGCGTATATTCACCTGTAATAACTTTAAACAAAGAAGTTTTGCCTGCCCCGTTTACTCCAACAAAACCGATTTTATCTTTTTCATAAACATCAAAAGAAACATTGCTGAAAAGCGTATTTTCGCCGAAAGACAATGTTAAATTTTGAACCGATACAACTGACATAAATATTTTAACCTTTTAATTATTAAGCATTTAAAGTATATTTTACACTATAAAGGCTTGAATGTGAAGAAAAATTTTGATATTATATTTAAAGTTTTAAGAAAAGAGATAAAAAATATGGATATTTTAAAATTAAACCCGATTTTTAAAGATTATATTTGGGGCGGCACAAGGCTTCGTGATGATTTTGGGTATGAAAGTGATTTAAACCCAATGGCAGAAGGCTGGGTTTTAGCCTGCCACAAGGACGGAAAAAACACCGTTTGCAACAAAGAATACTGCGGCAAAACGCTGGAAGAAATAATTAACGAAAACGGCGTTGAAAAAACAGTGGGAACAAATGCCGCAAAATTTCCCTATTTTCCTGTTTTAATTAAACTTATTGACGCAAAGGACAACCTTTCAATTCAAGTTCACCCTGATAATGAATATGCAGAAAGGGTTGAGCATGAATTCGGAAAAACAGAAGTTTGGTATGTTCTTGACGCCGAACCCGACGCAACGCTTGTTTACGGATTTAAAGAAAAAATTACAAGCGAAGAATTTAAAAGTGCAATAGAAAACAACACTTTAACCGACGTACTTAATGTTGTTAACGTTAAAAAAGGCGATATGTTTTTTATAGAAGCAGGCACTGTGCATGCAATAGGTAAAGGAACATTGATTGCGGAAATTCAGCAAAACAGCAATTCAACATACAGAGTTTACGATTACGGCAGAGTGGGAAAAGATGGCAAACCAAGAGAATTGCATATAAAAAAAGCAGTTGACGTTTCAAAAACAGAACCTGCAAAATATGACACAAAGCCTTTTGGAAAAGAAGAAAAAATTGAAGGCGGCACAAAGCAGCTTTTAACTGAATGCGATTTGTTTACCGTTTACAAATACGGAATTGAAAAAACAATAAAACTTTTTGCAGACGAAAAAAGTTTTAACCACATTTTAGTTGTTGACGGAAGCGGAAAGATTAACAGCACCCCAATTAAAAAGGGCGACAGTTTTTATGTGCCGGCAAACTTTGGCGAATATAAAATTTCCGGAAACTGCCAAGTTATTTTAACAAAAATTTAATTTAAAAGAATAAAAGCCGTTAGTATTACACAAAATACTAACGACTTTTTTTAATGGAGATGATAATGTGAAAGTTGTAAATTCCATAGCCTTAATTTTAAATATTATCGGCGGAATTAACTGGGGTCTTATCGGTCTTTTTAAATTTGACCTTGTTGCCTGGATTTGCGGCGGTCAGGATTCTGTTTTTGCAAGAATTATTTACAGCATTGTGGGACTTGCCGCAATTTGGTGCATCAGCCTTTTATTTTCAAGGCGTGCAATGCTTGAAGACTGACAAAAAACTGTTTTAGCCGCAAGCGGAAAATTTAAACTGCGGCGGCTGTTACATAAATTCTTTTTGCATTTGGGATTTGATTTTTTCAAGAATTTTCTTTTCAAGCCGTGAAATATAACTTTGAGAAATGCCCATTAAATCTGCAAGCTGCTTTTGTGTATGCTCTTTTTCGCCGAAAATTCCAAATCTTTTTTTCATTAATTCTTTTTCTTTATCCGGCAATTCGGAAATAATTTTTAAAAGCAATTTTTTTTCATCATTATATTCAATATCTACAGATATTTCATCCGGCTCACTGCCCAAAACATCACGCAGTGTTAATTCATTACCGTCCCAATCAATACTTAACGGCTCGTCAAAACTCATTTCCGTTTTGGAATTATTGATTTTACGCAAGTGCATTAATATTTCGTTTTCAATACAACGTGAGGCATAAGTAGCAAACTTAATGTTTTTTTCGGGATTAAATGTTTTTACTGCTTTCATTAATCCGATTGTGCCGATTGAAACCAAATCCTCGGTAGAAGTTACACAGCCGTCAAATTTTTTTGCAATATAAACTACAAGACGCAAATTATGAATTATAAGCAGATCACGATGGGTATTGTCGCCCCTGCGAAGCTCGCCCATAACCGTTTCTTCCTCTTCCTTAGTAAGAGGAGGCGGAAGTGTTTCGGGTCCGTTTATGTAATAACAATTTTTTCTGAACAAGCGAAAAAACAAAAGTTTTAATTTACTGAACAATTAAATCACCTTATCGTTAAGAATATTTGGATTTATAATTCCCCTAAACTCCCCTTTCTTTAAATTATCATTTAAAGCAATATAAACATTCTGAATTGAATATTTTTTATTGCCTGCACACACTGTTACTTCATTTGGTTTAAAAGCGTTTAAAACGCCTTGAGAACCGATTGTGGAATACGGAACAAGCCGCTCTGTTTCAACGCCCTCAAACAGATTTTTATCTGCAACTATTACAGGATAATTTGAAAAAGGCTCTTTTAAATTATTACCGCTGTCGGCAAAAGCAAAAAATTTAAACTCTTTGCCGTTTTTTTCAACAGTAACACGATATATTTCTTTTTTGGCGATTTTGTTGTTATAAATTCTTATAACAACGGTTGAAACAACATATGCCGCCAAAGCGGAAAAAAGCAACAGTTTTGCCGATATATTAAAATAAACAGTATTATTGTTTATTACCACGCCGGGAGGTTTAAAAATCATCCAGCCGCCGACAATTACGCCCACAAAAATTAAATTGGAAAAGAAAAAAATAACTACTTCTTTTATATAATTTTTAAAGCCGTTAATTTTAAAAGCAGCTGCCACAATAATACATCCGGCGGCAAACTTGCCTAAATAAGACACAAAAAATTTTAAATCGTCGGCAAGAATCACAAGTGAATACACGCCGCCGATTAACGAACCTGCCACTGCACGTAAAAGATTAATTTCATTTTTTGACAGCTTTGAAGTAAGCAGCAGAAGAAAAAAGGTTATTAAAAAATTTACAAGAAACAAAACATCTACATAAATAACCACAAAAATACCCCCAAAGCCGATTATATTATAATCTGCCAAGGGGGTTAAATTTTGTCATATTTTAATCTTTAATTTCAACTGTTTCAATTACAACATCATAAACAGGTTTATCTGCAACGCCTGTTTTTGTTGCCGCAATGTCCTCAAGAACATCTGCACCGTCTGTTAACATACCGAAAACGGTGTGATGAAAATCAAGCCAAGGTGTTCCGCCCACTTCTTTATATTTATCTATAACTTCCTGTGGGAAACCGTTATCTTTAAGCTGTTCCATTTGAGCCAAAAGAGAATCCGGCACTGTTTTTGCCTGAACAATGAAAAACTGACTGCCGTTTGTATTAGGACCTGCATTTGCCATTGAAAGCGCACCGTAATAGTTGCGGGCATTAATTGAAAACTCATCTTCAAATTTTTTGCCCCAAATTGATTCACCGCCCATACCGGTGCCTGTAGGGTCGCCACCCTGAATCATAAAATCTTTAATAACACGGTGAAAAATCAAGCCGTCATAATAGCCGTTTTTAGCGTGTGTTGTAAAGTTTTCAACAGCCTTTGGTGCTGCTTCTTCATTAAGTTCAAAAGTCATATCGCCTTTATTTGTTTTAATTACTGCAATCATTATAATTTTACCTTTCCGTTAATTTCATTTAAAGTGTCAATATCAATTTTAACAACTTTTCTGTCATAAGTCATAATTCCGTTTAACTCATCCTCTACATCGGTAACCTGAGTATAAACAGTAGCGCTTAAACCTGTTTTGATTTGAGGAATAATGGTGTTATTAAAGCAATTTGAATATGCCTTTGTTAAACTTTCTTTAGACTTATAAATTTTATAGCCAAACATTTTATCATTAAATGTATGACCCTTTATACGCTGTGAAAAACCACCGAATTCAGACAAAACATACGGTCTGTTGCCGGCTTTTACTTTAATAGGCGTAAAATAAATATGTTTTGAAATAACATCTGTTCTTCCGTTATCGTGCCAACCGGATGTAGTATCAACAATCCTTGTTTCGTCAACGCTTTTGATAAGCTGATAAGCGATTTTTGAATCAAACTGCCCCCAACCCTCGTTAAAAGGCACCCACATTGCAATACAAGGGCAGTTATAAAGATAATCAAGCATTTCCCTTAATTCTTGATAATAAAGCTTTCTGCACTCGCTGTCTGTTCGTTTAAAGCGTTTGTAATTACTGTCATCAAGGGTAATGCCGATAAACGGCCATACAGAAATTTCAAAGCCGTATTTACCGCCGCCGTTTACCATATCCTGCCAAACAAGAATTCCGTTTACATCACAATAATGATACCACAAAAGCGGCTCTATTTTAATATGCTTTCTTAACATATTAAATCCCATTTTTTTAACGGTTTCCACATCAAATTTCATAGCGTCATTGCTTGGCGGAGTAAGATAACCGTCGGGATAATAACCTTGATCAAGCAAGCCGTTGTGAAAATACGGTTTATTATTTAATGCAAGGCGGAAAATGCCGTTTTCATCTTTCATAACGGAAAATTTACGCATGCCGAAATACGACTTGATTTTCTCGCCGCAAGCAGTAAATACAACGTCGTACAAAAAAGGATTTTCCGGCGACCAAGATTTAAAATTAGGAATTTTAACTATATTTTCTTTAGTTTCGGCAACAAGGGTTTCACCGTCATAAATACTTGTAACAACGTCTGTTGTGCCGAAAAACTCAAATACAACCTCTTCATTATCATAATGAGGAGTTATTTTTACACTTTTAAGAAATTGTTTTGGTGTGCTTTCAAGCCAAACCGTTTGCCAAATACCGCTTTGGGGACTGTACCAAATACCGCCACGCTTAAATTTTTGCTTACCCCTTGAATATTCCTTTGTATCGGAATAATCAACAACAGTTACAACAAGAACATTATCTGTTTCTTTAATATAATCTGTTAATTCAAAAGTAAACGGAGTGTAACCGCCTTTATGAACGCCCACTTCACTACCGTTAAGATACACGGTTGCAATTTGGTCTACTGCGCCGAAATTAATAAAAACTCTGCCCTTATTAAAATCAGCCGGCAAATCAAAATGTTTTTCGTAATGCAAAAACTCATTTGGTTTTAAAACACGGTTTACGCCGGATAAAGGAGATTCCGGCGAAAAAGGAACTACAATTTCATTGCTGAAAGATTTTGGTATTTCAGAAGAATTTGAAAATTCGCATTTCCAAACACCGTTTAAGTTAAAATAACTGTCTCTTACAAACTGCGGACGGGGATATTCCTGCAACGGATGCTCCCTATCCAATTCTTTACCCCATTTTGTGTATAACATTTATTTCTCCTCACTGACAATTTTAGAATCAATAATTTGAACACTTTTATTGCATATATCAAGCGCCGCCTTTTTATGGCTGACGATAATGCACGTTTTATTTTTCATACTCTTAAGATTTGTTAAGAACTGCCTTTCCGTTTCCTCATCAAGTGCGGAAGTAGCTTCATCAAGCAGTAAAATCGGTGATTCGGAAAGCAACGAGCGGGCAATGGCAAGGCGCTGAATTTGACCTTCGGAAAGTCCCATTCCCTTTTCGCCTATAACCGTTTCCAAACCCAAAGGCAATTCATCAATAAATTGTTTTGCACAAGATATTTCTACAGCCTTTTGAATTTCCTCATCTGTTGCATTACTGTTAATGAATTTTAAATTATCTTTGATAGTTCCCGAAAGCAACATATTACCTTGAGGAACATAAGCAAACAAACGCCTTGTATGCTTATCAACAGGAACATGGGAATCGTTAAGATTAAGGTAGATTTCACCGTCTTTAACATTAAACACACCTAAAAGAAGTTTAAGCAATGTACTTTTTCCTATTCCGGAAATGCCCATGATAGCTACAAAATCGCCTTTGTTTACGCTTAACGAGGTACTGTCAAAAATAATATCCCTGTCATATTTAAAAGAAATATTTTTAAATTCAACAGACTTTAAATCATTATATGTTTTGACAATATCAACATCAACGGAATTGCTTTCTTCTTCATTGGGAAGATTGCAAATTTCCATAAGTCTTTCCCCTGAAGCGGCAAGTGCGTAAATTTTAGGCAATATGCCGGAAAGGCTGACAAGGGGCGACTGAACCTGATTTACAAGCTGAAGCATTGCCGTTAATGTGCCGTAAGTCATAGAACCGTAAAGCAATCTATATGCGCCGTAGCCAAGTGCAAAAACGTAAGCAAAACTGAAAACAGCCGAAATGCCGCCGTTTGCAACAATATTAAAATGACGGCGTTTCATTTTTACACGGTAATTTTCTTCCTGCAATTCGTCTGCTTCTTTATCTATTTTATCTTCAACAACAAAAGATTTTACAACAAGAAGATTCATAACTGCTTCCTGAATAAACGACCTTGTTACACCCTCTGTTGCCTGCACCTGTTTGTGTAACTTTTTCATTGTGGACCTAAAGCCGCGCACGCAAAAGAAAACGATTATGCCGCAAACAGAAAAAACAACGGCAAAAATTTTATCTATAACAACAAGATAAGAAAAAGCACAAACCAGCTTAACCGTGAAAAACAAAAATGTTGGAATAATTGTAGTTAACCCATCGGCAACAACCGCAACATCATTAAACATTCTGTTTTGAAGTTCACCCGTATGATAAGCAGAAATTTTTGAATAATCTTTTTTCATAATTTCCGTTAGCATATGCTTTTTTAAAATCATTTCCATTCTGCCTTTTGAACGTTCGGAAAAGCTGTTGCCAACAAGGTTTAAAACAAGTTGAACAATAATAATCAAAAGCAAAAAAGCAGCATATTTAAGTACATAATTAAGATTTTTTTCTACCACGGCTCCGTCTACAATATGCTTTGAAAAATTAGCATATAAAATCGAAAGCGAAGCACCAACAACATTTGTGAAAACCAAAACACATATTTTGCCGATTTGGCTTTTACAAATTGTCATTAACCACTTAAAGGTGGCAAAATCGGATTTTGTTATTTTTTTCTTTTTAACATTATCAGCCAAAATAAACTCCTATTTAAGCAATTTTCTTTTTACAAACCGTATTCCCCTGTTTACAAACATTGTAAACGGTCTTAAAGGAACCAAAGCAACCCATATTTGAGAATAAATCTTATACATTTTATTCTTATCAAGGTCAATATATTTTTTGCCGTTTTTATAAAAGCCCACAAGCTTGCCGACAATCATATCATCTGTAACATGTTCACAAACGCAAGTATTGTCACCGTAAACATCATAATAATCAGGATGAACTTTTACAATTCGGTGCATAACAACCTTGCCCGTTTTTAAAACATAAACGGGAATATCATATTTATTTAATCTGCCGTCAGTTTTTTTTACTATTATTGTATCTTTTTGATGATGAATAAGCGGTTCCATTGAAACGCCTGTAGTTAAACCGCAATACATGCCTGTTTTGTTAAGCACTTCTGTTAAAATGTGAGCGCCGTCTTTAAAAGAATCTTCGTTTTTCAATGTTTCACCGCCTGTGCTTTATAACTGTATAAACAAAGTTAATTATAACATATCATATTTATATATGCAATAAACAAAAGAGCGATTAGTTTACAAAAACCAATCGCTCTTAAAATTATTCAACAGTATAATTTACGTTGTTTTCCTTACACCAATCAATAACTTTATTTAATGTATATTCGGAAGCGAACTCGTCAAGCCCGTCTTTCAATTCGGGATAAGCGTTAAAATACTTCCAAAACGTTTCAATAAAATCATCTGCCGTAACTTTGTCCAATATAGCGTTAAGCTTTGCAGAACCTTTTGCTTTAACAAAGCTGCGCATAATTTCCTCATTAGAAACAGAGACAAAAGGAATAATGCCGATAGAAACAAAATAAGTTGTTTGACCCATATCATCCGGTTTGTCATCCGTATCAAACTCGCTGATATTCATTACGGAATAATCATTATAAGAAAACCAATATTCATCTGACCCGCCGCCGCATTTACGAAGCAAATCCTCATTAATAACCAAGTTCATTATTAAATAAACATTATGAAATCAGCCAATGGATTTCATAAGTCCTCCTTTAGAAATAATGTTTTGAATAAATTCAGGGAAAGGCTGAGCCTGATATGTTTTGCCTGTGGTGCAATTTGTGATTACGCCGCTTTCAAAATCAACGCTGACCTCATCGCCCTCTTTTATATCTCTTGCGGCTTCGTCACATTCAAGAATTGCAAGACCGATATTAATTGCATTTCTGTAAAAAATTCTTGCAAATGTTGAAGCAATTACGCAAGAAATTCCACTGGCTTTAATTGCGATAGGAGCATGCTCTCTTGAAGAGCCACAGCCAAAGTTAGCCTCTGCCACCATAATATCGCCGGGTTTTACTTTATTTACAAAATCCTTATCTATATCTTCCATACAATGGGAAGCAAGCCAAGCATCATCGCTTTTGTTAAGATAACGTGCCGGAATAATAACGTCTGTATCAACGTTATCGCCGAATTTATGTACTGTGCCTTTTACTTTCATAACTTAATCCTCCAATGACGCAGGGTCTGCAATATAACCTTTAACGGCAGATGCTGCTGCAACAGCCGGTGAAGCAAGGTAAATTTCCGACTCAGTATGACCCATTCTGCCTACAAAATTCCTGTTTGAAGTTGAAACCGCCTTTTCGCCCTTTGCAAGGATGCCCATATGACCGCCAAGGCAAGGACCGCAGGTAGGAGTTGAAACAATGGCGCCTGCTTCAATAAAGATTTGAGTTAAACCTTCATTAATACAATCAAGATAAATTTGCTGTGTTGCCGGAATTACAATAACACGAACACCGTCGGCAACTTTATGACCTTTTATAATTGAAGCGGCTGTGCGCATATCTTCCATTCTGCCGTTTGTGCAAGAGCCGATAACAACTTGGTCAATTTTGATTTCGGGAACTTCATCAATAGTTTTTGTATTTTCAGGAAGATGAGGAAAAGCAACAGTTGGGCGAAGTGCTGACAAATCAACATTGATTACGCTTTCATACTCTGCGTCTTCATCTGCCTCATACACTTTATAATCACGAAGAGACCTGCCGTTAACATAAGCAAGAGTTACATCATCAACAGGGAAAATTCCGTTTTTAGCACCGCATTCGATAGCCATATTGGCGATAGTAAGTCTATCATCCATTGAAAGATTCTTAATGCCGTCGCCTGTAAACTCAAGACTTTTATAAAGAGCACCGTCAACACCGATTCTGCCGATAATATCAAGGATAACATCTTTACCGCTGATGTATTTCGGTTTAGAGCCTGTTACAACAACTTTAATTGCAGACGGCACTTTAAACCAAGCTTTACCTGTAATCATACCTGCTGCCATATCCGTTGAGCCTACACCTGTAGAAAAAGCACCCAAAGCGCCGTATGTACAAGTATGGCTGTCGGCACCGATAATGCAATCGCCGCAAGTAACAATGCCTTGTTCGGGAAGAAGCGCATGTTCAATACCCATTTTACCAACATCGTAATAATGAAGAATGCCGTGTTTTTTTGCAAATTCCCTTACCTGCTTACAGTTTTGAGCAGACTGAATATCCTTGTTTGGTGTAAAATGGTCCATAACAAGTGAAATTCTTGTTTTATCAAATACAGTATCCTTGCCGAACTTGCCCATTTCATTAATCGCAACCGGTGAAGTTACATCGTTGCCTAAAACCATATCAAGCTTTGCTTCGATTAACTGACCGGCAACAACGCTGTCAAGTCCTGCATGAGCAGCAAGGATTTTTTGAGTCATTGTCATTCCCATAGTTTTTCTCCTAAATAAATGTATAAAATTAAATATCTTCTGAAAATGAATCCGCACCACGGGCAAGTGATGTTACACCCGTTCTTGCAAGTTCAATAATACCGAATTCGGAAACTGCGCTTATAAACGCATCAACGCTTGAAGCAACGCCAGTAAGTTCCATAGTGAAACTTTCAAGGCTGACATCAATAATTCTTGCGCCGAATTTTCTGTTTACCTCAAGAAGAGCATTTTTTGTTTCAATGCCTTTTGCACGAACTTTTACTAAAAGAAGTTCGGAAGATACGGAATTTTCCGAATCAAGAATAGCAACTTTTTTAACTATTTCCAACTTTAAAAGCTGCATTTTAATTTGCCTTGCCAAATCCTCGTCTGCCTTTGTTTCAATAGTCATACGGGAAAAAGCGGTGTCTTCCGTTTCACTAACGGTTAAAGATTCAATATTAAAGCCACGGCGGCTGAAAAGGCTTGATACACGCATCAAAGCACCGCTTTGGTTATCTACAAGAACGGAAAATATAATACTTTGTTTCATTTTAATTCAACCTCCTATTCTTTAAAATGTTTCAATAATATCGTCTGCCGAGCCTCCCGGAGGAATCATAGGAAGAACGTTTGAATCAGGTGAAATTCTGCAATCCACAACAACAGGACCCATATAATCAACTGCTTCTTTAATAACAGAATCAATTTCGCTGTTGTTTTCAATTCTTAATCCCTTAACGCCAAAAGCTTCTGCAACTTTAACAAAATCTGTTTTTCTGTTAGGGTCTGTATCGGCAAAACGGTTGCCGTAAAAAAGTTTTTGCCACTGACGAACCATACCCAACACTTTATTGTTCATAACAATCATAACAACAGGAATGTTATATGAAGCCATAGTAGCAAGCTCATTAAGGTTCATATGGAATCCGCCGTCGCCAACAAACATAACAACACGCTTATTGGGGCATCCGTATGCAGCACCCATTGCAGCACCCATTGAATAACCCATTGTACCCAAACCGCCGCTTGTTAAAATAGTTCTTGGCTGCTTATACTTATAGAACTGAGCAGCCCAAAGCTGATGCTGACCAACGTCTGTAACAACGATTGTGTCATCCGGTGTATGCTTATCTACAGATTCAATTACCTTTTGCGGATTTACATAATCATCTATTTGATTTTGAACGAAAGGACGGCGCCAACCGTCTATTTCATCTTTCCATTCGGTATGAGAAAGAGGCTCCAGCGCATCTGTTAAAATCGGCAATACCTCTTTTAAGTCGCCTCTTAAATGATAATTTGATGGAACATTTTTATCCATTTCCGCAGGGTCAATATCAATATGTAAAACTTCTGCCTTTGGAGCAAATTTAGTTCTGTTACCTGCAACACGGTCTGAAAATCTTGCGCCGCAAGTAATAAGAACATCACACTGAGAAGCGGCACGGTTTGATTCATATCTGCCATGCATACCGATTAAACCTACATAAAGAGGATGTGAGCTGTTAAAAGCACCCAAACCCATTAATGAGGAAACTACAGGAGCATCTATTTTTTCTGCAAATGTTTTAATTTCTTCGCTTGCATCTGAAGAAATTGCACCGCCGCCCAAATAAATAAGCGGTTTTTTGCAATTTTTAAGAAGTTCAACTGCACGGGTAATGCAACTGTTTTTAGGCTTCGGAGTTTCATCCGGCTGTTGCTTCGGTGCAGGAACATATTCGCATGTAGCCGCAGTAATATCCTTTGGAATATCAACAAGAACAGGACCCTTTCTGCCGCTGATTGCAATTCTGAAAGCACTGCGCAAAGTATCTGCCAATTCTTCTACACTGCCAACCATAAAATTATGTTTTGTAATTGGCATTGTAATGCCCTTAATATCAACCTCTTGGAATGAATCCCTGCCAATCATGGAAGTGCCTACATTGCAAGTGATGGCAACAAGGGGAATAGAATCCATATGAGCAGTGGCAATACCCGTAACAAGATTTGTAGAGCCGGGGCCTGAAGTTGCAAAGCAAACGCCAACCTTACCTGTTGCCCTTGCATATCCGTCTGCCGCATGAGACGCACCTTGTTCATGAGCTGTAAGGACGTGATTAAACGTATCTCCGTATTTATAAAGTTCATCAAAAATGTTAAGAATAGTTCCGCCCGGATAACCGAAGACAGTGTCAACGCCCTGTTCTTTAAGAACTTCAAGAACTATTTGTGAACCGTTTAATTGCATAAAATCCTCTCCTATCTGTTTTGCAAAAATCGTGCTGTAATTTCAAAAATCTGCAAAATATATAAAATATATTTTAATCTCATAATAAAGCAAAGTCAAGATTTTATTTTGTTCTTGTAAAATGAATTGTGTTGTTATATACTTAATTGCAGATAAATTTTAAGGAGAATTCATAATGAAACTTGGTATAGTAGGTCTTCCAAATGTTGGAAAAAGCACTTTATTTAACGCAATAACAAATGCAGGAGCACAAAGTGCAAACTACCCGTTTTGCACAATTGAGCCTAATGTAGGTATGGTTTGTGTTCCCGATGAAAGGCTTGATAAGCTTGCAGAAATGTACGAGCCGGACAAATTTACGCCGGCAACCATTGAATTTGTTGATATTGCAGGACTTGTTAAAGGTGCATCAAAAGGTGAAGGTTTGGGAAACAAATTTTTAAGCCACATAAGAGAAGTTGATTCAATTATTCACGTTGTAAGATGCTTTGAAAACGATGATATTACGCACGTTGACGGAAGCATAGACCCTGCACGTGATATTGAAACAATTAACTTGGAACTTATTTTATCGGATTTAGACATATTGGCAAGAAGAATTGACAGCAGAAAAAAAGCCATGAAAGGCGACAAAACCATTGCAGGCGAAGTTGAATTTTTAGAAAGACTTTACAGTGAAATGGAAAGCGGCAAAACAGCAAGAGCCGTTGAAATAAGCGAAGATGAAAGCGAATACTTAAAAGAGGTTTCACTGCTTACAATTAAACCTGTTATTTATGCCTGCAATATGAGCGAAGACGATTTTTCAAACGGAATAGACAGCAACAAAAACTTTAATATCGTTAAAGAGATAGCAGCAGAAGAAGGTGCTGAAACGCTGCCTATTTGTGCTGAAATGGAAGCAGAAATAGCAACGCTTGACGAAGACGAAAAAGAAATTTTTCTTGCAGATATGGGACTTGAAAAAAGCGGCCTTGACAGACTTATCAAAAAAAGCTACTCACTTTTGGGCTTAATTTCTTTCTTAACAGCAGGTAAAAAGGAAGTTCGTGCATGGACTATAAAGAAAGGCACAAAGGCACCGCAGGCAGCAGGCAAAATTCACACAGACTTTGAAAGAGGATTTATAAGAGCCGAGGTTGTTGCATTTGACGATTTGGTTGCAAACGGCAGTCTTTCAGCCTGCAAAGAAAAAGGACTTGTAAGAAGTGAAGGAAAAGAATATGTAATGAAAGACGGAGATATAGTAGAATTCAGATTCAACGTATAATCTTTGTTAATGTTACACAAAAATTTTCTTGACTTAACAAAAAAATTGTTATATTATATTAATATGTGGAGGATTTTATGAATAAGTTAAGTGAATTGACGGAAAATGAAATTCTTTCACGGGCAAAAGAAGGAGATAATGAAGCACTGAACTTTATTATCAAAAAATACAGAAGTATGGCTGAAGCCATTGCCTCTAAAACAGACTGCAACACTTTTGAAAGAGATGACATTATTCAAGAGGGTATGATTGGTTTGCTGGCGGCAATAAAATCATTTGACACACAAAAAGGTGCCAAATTCAGCACATACTGCTTTTCATGTATTAACAATTCAGTTCAAACGGCACTCAGAAAAACCAGCAGAAAAAAAGATATTCCCGAAAGCAGTGTTATTCCTCTTGAGGAAGAATATGTGGGTAATTCTTCTGTTTACAGCAGTGCCGAAGATTCTTTCCTTGCACAAGAAAGCGTGTCTTTACTAACCAACTTATTAAACAGCAGTCTTTCAAAGTTTGAAAACAGCGTTTTAAGACTGCATATGCTTGGTTGCAGCTACAACGAAATCGGCGAAAAATTAAATAAAACGCCAAAAGCTGTTGATAATGCTTTACAGCGAATCCGAAAGAAACTTAAAGAAGTTTCCTTCTAAGCAAAGTTTAAGTTGCCCAGCAACAAATAATTTATAAGAGGTAAAAAATTATGTACGAAGACAAAACATTAATTTGCAAGGATTGCGGAAACGAATTTGTTTTTACAGCCGGCGAGCAGGAATTTTATGCGGAAAAAGGCTTTGTAAACGAACCGCAAAGATGTAAAGCCTGCCGTGATGCAAGAAAGGCAGCTGCAAGAGCACCGAGAGAAATGCACGACGCAACATGCGCAAACTGCGGTGCCGCATGCAAGGTTCCGTTTGTTCCGAGAGAAGACAGACCAGTTTATTGCAGTGAATGCTTTGCAAAGATGAAAGAAGAATAAAATTTCGCCTCGGCTTGACCGAGGCTTATTTTTTTGATTTATTTGAAAAATAATGCTTGACAATTCGTTTTGTGTATGATAATATAATCGAGCAGTTGTGCAGAGGTATCGAAGTGGTCATAACGAGGCGGTCTTGAAAACCGTTTGTCCGAAAGGGCGCGTGGGTTCGAATCCCACTCTCTCCGCTAGGCATTCGTGCCGCCGATAATTATATAGATTAATTAGAATCAACTATCTGGAGAAGTACCCAAGAGGTTGAAGGGACACCCCTGGAAAGGGTGCAGGTCGTTAATAGCGGCGCGAGGGTTCAAATCCCTCCTTCTCCGTCAGCTGTTGTAAGATGTCAAAAATACTTGAAAAAAGTTGTTGACAAACAGAAACGGTTATGATAAACTATCAAAGCTGTCGCTGAAAACAACAGCAAAGCAACACAGCTCTTGCGGAGCAAGAGGTTTTGATCTTTGACAAATAAACAGTAATGCAACCCTGAAAATTCCAAGATTTTCAGAG
>OMBQ01000331.1_pt1 | contig 59661 bp, 54 predicted proteins | sample 1674311 | NCBI WGS metagenome assembly OMBQ01 (sample SAMEA103958160, study PRJEB25191) | human gut metagenome | biome: human-associated habitat [ENVO:00009003]; feature: intestine environment [ENVO:2100002]; material: feces | place: Germany | collected 2013/2015 | reverse complement strand
GTCTGCGTTGCAGACATTTCCCCTGTTAGGGGAATAACCCTTTCACAAGGGAGGCTTATCGGTTATAAAAAATTAATCTTTAACAAGGGGGGCAAAGAGGTTACAAAAATAATACTTTTTATATTTTTTTCATAGGAAAATATGTTTTAAATCTTCTGAATAATCCTGAGTAATATTCTGCTTGCATTGCCGGCGATAAAATTTTTGATTCGTATTTTTGCTTTAACTTAATTATATCTTTAACACGTGGGTCGGGATTTGAAATTTTTATTTCATCGTAAACAGTCGGATTTGATGCGTCTGTAACTTTAATAATTCCTGTTTCTTCAGGCGGGCAAAACACGTTTAATTTGCCGCCGTCTTTTTCAATTTGTATACATTCGTTGTCTGATTCGGCAACAAAGTCAAAGTTGTTAACATCAGGATAAGTGTAGATTTCAAATGTTTCTTTGCCTGTGGGGTTTATAATGTAGTCGTAACAAAAATCGTTTTGTTCATTGCAGATTTTAATAAACTTTGTTTTTTCATCGCCTGCGTGTTCAAATGCTTCTATTTTAAGTAATGAGCAACTGCCCGTGTAGCTTTTAATTTTAATTGCTATCGTATCTGTTTCAACAGGTGCAAATTCAAAAATTGTTGCACTTCCGTTTTCTTTTAACTCGCCGGTTGCAAATGTTTTAATTCCAAGAGAAACAACTGCGTTAACAATATGGCTTGATAAATTTGGATTTTCATATAAATAAATGCAGGAAATTTTTCTTTTTTGCGGTAATTTTATCATCAGCATTTTATGTTCGTCTGCCGAATCTGCAACCCAAGCGTTATCGGCAGGTATGTTTTCAACATTGTTAACATTGTTGCTGTGTTCTGTTTTAAATTCGGTTAAGTGGCTTGCGTTGCCGCTGCTTGCGGAAATTTCGGCATTATAAAGCACGCTGTCTGTTCTTTTTTGCCAAAAAACTTTATCGCCGTTTATAATTTTATTTGCGTGGTCTGTGGCGGTTTGGCTGCAGTATTCCGCCATTGCTTTATAAGACAGTGTGTTTTGTAAAACCCTTGAAAGACTTTCCTTTGCAACAGAAAAACGAACTCTGTCTTTAAAAGAATAAAAACTCACCTCTTCCATATATGGCGTATTATATGGATTTTCTGTTGATTTAATGTTAATTGTGTAAAAATCTTTTTTGCCTGCCCAAGCTGTTGAATATGCAAAACCTTTAAAAACACTTGGTGTATAAAGGGGATTTGCTGCTAAAATTTCACCCATTGCTTCTTCAAAAAGCATTGAAAGCGTGCGGTGATCGGGGTGGCTGTCGTAATCACAGCAAAAAACAGTGTCCGGCTTAAATTCTGTTAAAACATCTTTAATATCGTTTTTTAAATTGTTTCTTGTATATTCTTCATCTTTATACGGCTTGTGGTTTTTAGCGCCGTATGTAGTCTTAATACCGTAAACAGAGTTTAATACTTCGTCATCGGCACAGTTGTAAATTGAAATACCTTTACTGTTGCACAGGCTGTCGCCGTATCCTAAAATTATAATGTTTTCTTCATTAATTTTATATTTTTCGGCAACTTTAATTGCTTCTTTAATTCTTGTTTTTCCTATTCCGTGAAAATCGCCGTTTGTTGTAAAAACAATGCGTACAGTTGAATTGTTTTTTATATATTCTTCTATAATTCCGCCGTATAAGTTAATTTCATCATCCATATGGGGCGAAAAAAACATAACGTTTTTATTTGCATAAACACTGCTTCTGTTGACTTCGGGAAAATCGTATGCAGTGTCTTTTTTCATTAAAACACCTGAAATTACGGAAAGAATAATTGTTGCCGCCAATGCAACGGAAACTATTACAAACAGCAAAACGGTAAGCGCGGAGGGAACCGGAATAAGTCCTGCGCTGACAAGTCCAACATCAAGTATGCCGAGCATTAAATATGTTTGCAAAATTCTTGATTCGATTTTTATGTTAAGTGCGGCAGTTAAAAAAATAAAAATTGCTGTTAAATATTTTAATGCAAGCAATGTGTAATTGCTGAAAAATCCTATTATAATCGCAACTATGCAAAGCACAATCAGCAGTGCAGTTACCGGAACGGCAAAGCCTTTCTCTTCATACGGCTTTATTTTTTTCCAATTTACTTCAACCATTTTTACCCCTTCTTCAATATGTTTATAATTTTAATTAATAATCTTTATTTGATAAGATAACAAATTTGAAAAAAATAGTCAAATAATTTAGAAAAAGTATTGACAGTGTTATTTTTTATGGTATACTTAGATTGTAATCATTACAATGTAGCAAGGAGAGAGACAATGCAACACGATGAAATTATTGCTTTGTTTAAAAAAATGAAGTTTCGTGCAACGCCTCAGCGAATTGCAGTTTTTGATTATGTTTCAAACCATAAAACTCACCCCGATGTGCTTGAGATTTATGATAATGTTTTAAGCCAAAATCCAAATTTTTCCAAAACAACGGTTTATAATGCATTAAAGGCTTTAACTGATAAAGGCTTGCTTATGGCTGTTTCTATTGACGGCGAAAGAATTCGCTATGATGCAGATACAAGTATACACGGTCATTTTCGCTGTAAGGATTGCGGAAAAATTTATGATTTTAAAGTTGATAATGTGAACTATGAATTGCCAAGCGGTTTTATTGTTCACCAAAAAGATGTTTATTACAGTGGGCTTTGTCCTGACTGTAGCAATAAATAAAAAATTTTAAACATATAAAAAGGAGTTATTATTATGTCTAAAAAGTATTATTGCCCTGTATGTGGCTACGAAAGTGATGAACCGATTGAAATTTGCCCTATTTGTAAAGCAAAAATGGCTGTTCGTGAAGACAATCAAATGGGTTGGGCTGCAGAACATGTTGTTGGTATTACAGACGGAGTAAGAGAAGAAATCGTTCAGGGTCTTCGTGATAATTTCAACGGCGAATGTTCAGAAGTAGGTATGTACCTTGCAATGGCAAGAGTTGCTCACAGAGAAGGCTATCCTGAAATCGGTCTTTATTGGGAAAAGGCAGCTTATGAAGAAGCAGAGCATGCTGCTAAATTTGCAGAAATGCTTGGTGAAGTTGTAACAGATTCCACAAAGAAAAACCTTGAAATGAGAGTTGCTGCTGAAAACGGTGCAACAGCAGGTAAGGTTGCTCTTGCAAAAATGGCTAAAGAAGACGGACTTGACGCTATTCACGATACTGTTCATGAAATGGCTCGTGATGAAGCAAGACATGGCAAAGCTTTTGAAGGTCTTTTGAAGAGATATTTCGGTTAATTCGATACTTTATTAACAAAAGAATCCCCAAGATTAACTTGGGGATTCTTTTTGTTTTATTTGTTTTTATTTTTCTTTTTAATTATAGCAGTAATTGTAATTGCGGCGATAACTGTAATTATTAACGCTGCGGCAGTTGCAGGAATTGCAATTTTTATAGCAGGGGGTAAATATTTACCTTCAATTTCCGGGAATTTATCTTTAATTGTAAATAAATTTGCACCGTTGTTACTGCCGTATGTAATTCTTATAACGTTTACACTGTATTTTTTTGCATTAAGTGTAACGGTGTTTCCGTTAACCGTTAAATCTTCTTCAGTAGGCGCAACATAATAAGGTTTATTTATTTCGTTGCAGGCCGATTTGTAATCACCGCTTATTGTTTGAACAGATGCGGCGTTAATGTTTTCAAATCCGTCAATATTAATGTTAACGCTTGTGTTTTCTTTGCTTGAATTAACAAGTTTTACATAAACGGTTTGGTTTTGTGTGTCCACAGTTACTGACTGTGCAAGTTGAGAAACGGGAACATCACTGTCAAAATCGGCATTAATGTATTCGCTTCCTATATTGTTTGCATAAAGTGCCTGCACAAAGTAACTTGGCGTAAGCACTGTGCTTTGTGAATCAAACCAAATTTCGTTAACTGCCCAGTTTTGGGAATTAATCTTTGCAAATGTGGGGGCATATGCGCTCATTGCTACAATATCGCTGTTTCGTTCAAATCCAGTCATATATGCGGCTTCTTCCAACGCCTCTGCCATGTTGCTTTTTGTTTGAATTGTGCCAATTCCGTTAGCTGTTGCGGCATATTCGCCAACAAACACTTTTGCACCGTTTCTGTCATAACCGTCATATCTGTTGTTAATCTCGTACATATAATCACGGCTTGTATAATAATGCTCGTCAACAAAGCAATCGGTGTATTTATCGTTAACTGTTTTCCATGCATATTCAAAATCTTTTCCGTCAAGCCAGGTACCGGATGTTGTTATAATTTGAATGTCAGGATATGCGGCTTTTATTTCTTTGTAAAGAGCTTCAAAATTACGCCAATACACTTCGCCCCAATTTTCATTGCCCAGTTCAATATATTTTAAACCGTATGGCTTAGGATGACCGTATGCTGCACGTAAAGCCCCCCAATATGTTGAATTTGCGTCGCCGTTTGCAAATTCAATTAAATCAAGAATATCTTGTACATAGTTATTCCATTGATGTGTTCCGGGAGTTAATGCAACGGTTTCAAGGTAACTGTTCCAATCTTCCTCGCTTTTGTAATTTAATGCATTTACTTCATTAATTCTGTTTTCAACATCTTTTTCTTCAATATTTCTTTCCGTTAAAAGATAATTTTTAAATTCATCATCTGTCATAGAAAGCTTTTTCAGTGCGTCAACATTTAAGTCAAAACCGTTTCTGCCTTGGCATGTTAAGCCAACGTTAAGGCAGGGAACAGGTTGGGCATTTAAATCATCGCAAAGGTTAAAATATTCGCCGTATCCCATAAAGTTGGTGTTTATGTAGTAATCGCCTGCATCATCGTTTCGCCATACGTTGTATGTTTGTTTTCTTTCTTCTACGGGACCTATTGTGCTTTTCCAATTAAACAGGTTGTCAAGAGAATCACCCTCGCAAAAGCATCCGCCGGGGAATCTTATGAATGTCGGATTTTGATTCTTTAAAGCCTCAACCAAATCGGTACGAAGTGTTGTGTATTGCCATTTGCTTTCGCCGTAACCGTAAGAGTTTTGGGGAATAAGCTGTGCAAAATCAAATTGAAGAGAGCCGGTGCCGTTAAATTCAACGGCAAAGCCGCCGTCTTCTGTTTTTGCAGATTCAAGTTCGCAGGCAACCTTTCTCCAATCTGCATTGCAGTTTGAAATATCAATTTCATAAACTTTGTTGGCATTTGATTTTGAATCAAGATAAACTCTTACCGTTCCGCTAAAATCAATATTTTTAATGTAGCAGGAAAAATCATATTTTTCCCCTTCTTTGAATCCCATATCAGCTTGTGATTGTGATTTTTTATCAGGAGTCCAAGTTTTGTATTTCCAATTTTCAACGCAGCCCAAATTTTTAATTGTGCCTTTTCCGGAAACGGTAAGCAGTTCATAATTTGGGTTGTTAATGTTCATTGCGTTTTCGGTTTTAATTTCGTGCTTTATGTTGTCAAATGTCCAGTACGCTTCGTTAAAATCGGTATTTTGACCGTCACCGTCATTATATTCAAAGCTGTTGTTGTAAATTAAATTTGAAACAAGACCGCCGTCGCAAGCTTTTGAAATATCTTCTATAAACGCACCGTAAAGAGTGGGCGAAACAGAATGAGAGATATTGCTTTTTGAAATGTTTAAATTAACATTGTTTTCTGCGGTAACACCCATGGGCATAATGGTACTGCCGGCTATTATTACAGCCGCCAATGCCGCCGATAATATTTTTTTCATAAATTTCTCCCTTTTTGTATTATAGGTTTATTTTATCATTAAATTCTGCGTTCTGTCAAAGCCAACCGCAAAATATGGCATAAGTAACAAATATATTGAATTTTTTTATTGAATATGCAATAATGATAAAAAAGTGTTTTTAGGTGGTAAATATGACGGAAAAAGAAAAAATGCTTCTTGGTAAAATTTATGACCCGAGCGATAAAGAACTTGAACAGTTAAGGGATAACGCTCATAAATATTCAAAAATGTATAATGATACTTTTGAAAGCCAGCAAAAGGAAAGAGAAGAGATTTTAAATAAGCTTTTGCCAAACAGAGCAGAAGGCGCATGTATATTAGGTCCTGTTTATTTCGATTACGGTGTTTTTACAACTATAGGCAAAAACTTTTTTGCAAATTTTAATTTTACGGTTCTTGATGTTTGCCCTGTTAAGATAGGGGATAATGCGTTTTTCGGTCCAAACGTTACACTTGTTACGGCAGTGCATCCGTTTAGGTATCAAGACAGAAATATTAGATTCAGAGAAAACGGTGAACCTTATGATTTTGAATATGCAAAACCAATTACAATAGGTAATAACTGTTGGCTTGCAAGTAATGTTACCGTTTGCGGCGGCGTTACAATAGGTGACGGATGCGTTATCGGCGCCGGCAGTGTTGTTACAAGAGATATTCCGGCAAACAGTTTGGCAGCAGGTAATCCCTGTAGAGTTATAAGGGAAATAACGGAAAAGGATTCCTTGGAAAACCATAAAGAATTATTTTAATTTTTATAAGCATAAAAAACAGTGCCTGTTTAAAAGGCACTGTTTTTCTTTATTTTTATTCATTTTCATTCATTAACTTTTCAGCAATTTTTTTCATTGATTTTCTGCATTCATCGGTTATAGGCAAAAACGGTTTTCTGCATTGACCCATATCAATGCCCATTTCTGTTAAAATTGCTTTTTCCGACTGGAATACGCCGTATTTAATCATTTCGCAAATAATTTCGTCTGCTTCGTTTTGAAGTTGCTTTGCTTTTTCAATTTCACCGTTGTTAAAGCATTCCATAATCTTTTTGAACTTTTTGCCCATAAAATTGTATGTGCTGCCGATTGCACCGTCTGCGCCCATGCCCAAGCCTGCAAGCAATGTTTCGTCAAATCCGTTGTAAACAACTATTTCACGGTTAAGGTGCTTAAACTGCTGAAGTGCAAACATATCGCTTGATGTGTGTTTGATTCCTATAAATTTATCATTTTCAAACAGTTTATTTGCAATGTCTTTTGTTAATGCAAAGCCGCCGGAATTTGGAAAATTGTAAATAATCATAGGTAATTCCGTGCTGTTAACAATATCGTTGTAATATCCTAAAATTGCGTCAAGCGTAAATCCGTAATAGTAAGGAGCAACGGCTGAAATAGCGTCATATTCCAATTTTTCCGCACATTTTGCCATTCTGATTGCGTCTTTGGTGGAAATAGTTCCTACGTGGGCAATAAGTGTTGCTCTGCCTTTGTTTGCTTCTTTTACACATTCAAAAACCTGCATTCTTTCTTCAGGTGAAAGAAGCAGTCCTTCTCCGGTGCTTCCGCCAACATAAAAACCGTCAATTCCGTTTTGAATGTTGAATTCCACAAGTTTTTTTATTGAATCAAAATTAATGCTTTCATCTTCGTTAAACGGAGTTAAAAGGGCTGCAAATAATCCTTTAAACTTATTCATTGTTTTTTCCATTGTATTCTTCCTTATCTTCAAAAACTTTTGCAAAATGGCTTGTAATGTCCATGGGTCGTGTTACTGCACTGCCTATAACAACTGCATAGGGGTGGCATTGCAAAACTTTTTCAAGCTGTGCCGTGTCCCAAATTCCGCCTTCGGCAATGATTTTTGCATTAAGCTCTGTAACCATTCTGTTTAAAAATTCGTAATCGGGAATAGAAATTCCTTTTGTGTATTCTGTATAGCCTCTCATCGTGCTGCCAATGTAGTCAAATCCCAATTCGTCTGCTCTTTTTGCTTCGCTGAAGTTTGAGCAGTCTGCCATAATTTCAACGTTGGGCGCATTTTTACGAATATAATCAACCAAATCTTCAAGTTTTTGTTCGTTCGGTCGCACTCTGTTGGTTGCATCAAGAGCAATTACTTCGCACCCTGTTTCAATAAGTGCTTTAACTTCTTTAAGCGTGGGCGTTATGTAAACATCACTGTCGGGATAAACCGCTTTAATAATTCCTATAACCGGCACATCAACTTCTTTTTTTATTGCATTAATGTCTTCAACATAATTTGCACGAATGCCTTTTGCACCGCCTAAAACAGCAGCCCTTGCAAAATGGTGCATAATGTTCAAGCCGTAAAGCGGTTCACCCTTTACTGCCTGACAGGAAATAATAAGTCCTCTGTTTAAATTTGCCATAATATCACCAACTTTCGCAAAAATTATATCACTTAATATTTACATTATCAATAGTTTGTTGCTTTAATATTTGTTATTTGATATAATCTTTTTGGGTGATAATTTTATGTATAAAAAAACTTTAAACGGAATATGGAAAATAACTCTTTGTTCTTCCGCAAAGCAATGTGAAGCACAGGTTCCCGTTTCCGATTATAATGCTTTGCTTAAAGCAGATATTATAGATGACCCTTTTTACGGCGAAAATGAAACGAAATGCCTTTATATTGCAGAAGAGGATAAAATATTTGAAAGAACATTTTCAGTTGACGAAGAGAATTTAAATTATAAAAATATAGTGTTAAGCTGTGATATGTTAGATACTTTGGCAGAGATTTTTATAAATGAAAAACCTGTTGCCAAAAGTCAAAATGCATATGTGCCTTTTAAAAAGAATGTTAAAGAATTTTTGGCTTTAGGCGAAAACAGCATAAAAATATTGTTTAAATCGCCTGTTAATTACGTTAAGGAAAGGCAAAAGAAAAATCCGTTGCCGCCAAATGCCAACGGAATAAACGGCGTTCCTTACATAAGAAAGCCGGCTTGCCATTTTGGCTGGGATTGGGGAATTAACCTTCCTTTCTCGGGAATTATCAAAGATATTGATTTGCTTTTATATGATGACGCCGTGTTGGATTTTGATGTTAATCAACACATTGATAACGGAAAAGCCACCGTTACCGTTGATTTGGAATGCTGTGGAACCCCTGATGTTAACGGTAAAATTATTTGCCCAAACGGTAATGAAATTTCTTTGAATTTTAAAAATAATCACAGCAGTGTTGTTATTGAAAATCCCGAGCTGTGGTGGACAAGAGAGTTAAGCGGCAGGGAAACACAGCCGCTTTACGAAATTAAAGTTAATGATATTTCAAAAAAAATCGGCATAAGAACTGTTGAATTAAATCGCAGCGCAGATGAATACGGTAACAATTTTCAATTTGTGTTAAACGGTGTGCCTGTTTTTGCCAAGGGTTCAAATTTAATTCCTTCAGACGCTGTTGGAGACAGAATTTGTAAGAAAAGCCATGAAAAAACAGTTGAAGACGCAATTAAGGCAAACTTTAATATGATAAGAGTTTGGGGCGGCGGTTATTATGCAGATGATGATTTGTGCAGCCTTTGCGATGAAAAAGGTATTTTGATTTGGCAGGATTTTATGTTTGCCTGCCTTATGTATCCTTTTTATGATGAAGAATTTTTAAGCAGCGTTAAGGCAGAGGTTAAATCAAATGTTAAACGAATGAAAAGCCACCCAAGTCTTGCGTTGTGGTGTGGAAACAATGAAATAGAATTTATGTTTTCGTATATGCCGGAAAAGTTAAAAATTGTTCAGTGGTACAAAAAATTCTTTTATGAAATTTTGCCCGGCGAAATCAGAAAAGCAGACGCTGATACGCCGTATATCGAAACATCACCTATAGGTAAAGGGTTTAGAAAAAATATTACCGGAGATGCTTGCGGCGATACTCATATGTGGCATGTTTGGCACGGAAGCAAGAATTTAAAATACTACAGAAAAAGACTTACAAGATTTTGCAGTGAGTACGGAATGGAATCTTTGCCGAGTATTGATTGTATCAGGTCTTTTGCAGATGACAGTGAACTTGATTTATATTCAAAAACAATGCTGTTTCACCAAAAATGTTTAAGCGGCAACGGCAAAATGCTTTATTATTTGCTTGAACGTTTTTATGCTCCCGTTAAATTTGATGATTTGATTTATTTAACAGGCGTTGTTCAAATGGAATGTATAAGGGACGCAACAGAGCATTTTAGGCGTCATAAAGGCAGATGCAACGGCTCTCTTTGGTGGCAGTATAACGATTGCTGGGGTGCTCCAAGCTGGTCTTCTGTAGATTACAGCGGAAAATGGAAGCCGCTTATGTATGCATCAAAGCAGTTTAATGCGCCGTTTACCCTTTCAATTTGTGATAATAAAAACAGCGTTGATATTTTTGTTCTTAATGATTTGCTGCAAAATAAAAATTATAAAATTGTTTACGGTGCGGTTGAATTTAACGGAAATGTTGTTTTTGAAAAGGAAGTTCAAGGTGTTTCTGCGGCAGGAAAATCAGTAAAAGCAGTAAGTTTTTCAACTGTAGGATTAAATAAAAAAAGAACTTCAATTTTTGCAAAACTTTATTGTGATGATGAACTGATTTGTAAAAAAACAGCCGTTTTGCTGCCTGAAAGAAAATTGGTGCTTGATAAGGCAAAACTTTCCGTTTTGGTAACTGATAATAAAATTTCAATAAAATCAAACACCTTTGCCCGTGGCGTTTATATAGATGTTTTGGGCAGTAATCAAGTGCTGTCGCAAAACGGATTTGATATTGAAGCAGGCGAAACCGTTGATGTTTATTTGGAAGAAAAGGCAGAACCTTCAAGCGTGCGTGTTAAATGTGTAAATAATATTGAATTTGATAAATCAAAGTTCAAAAGGTTTTTAAAGCGTTTTTCATTCAGCATCAAGCCCGAAAATATTGTAAACAGAATTTATTATTCGGTAAGTTAAATTTTATATTGCATTTTTATTTTTCATAGTTTATAATCTCCTTGTCAGTTCGCAAAATCCTGACCAGGCAAATTGTTAATTTGTCTTCTAAAAACAAAACTAAGGAGAAAAGTAAATATGAGAAACAAAAAAGTATTGGTTATTGTTCAAACAGCGTTAATTGCAGCAATGTATGCCGCTTTAACTTATGCCCAAAATTTCATTTTTCCGGGCACAACCTCGGCGGCTGTTCAGTTTCGTGTGTCGGAAGTTTTAAATGTGCTTGCACTGTTTACTCCGGCGGCAATTCCAGGTTTAACAATAGGCTGTGTTTTATCAAACATAGTTAATATCGGTCAGGGGCTTCCTCTTGATATGATATTCGGTTCTCTTGCAACACTGGGTGCCACAACTTGTATGTATTTGCTTAGGAACGTTAAAATTAAAAATTATCCGTTTCTTGCAATGCTTATGCCGGCGATTTTTAACGGTGTTGTAATCGGCTGGGAAATTGAAACGTTTTTTGTTGACGGTCCGTTTATTTGGGCAGATTTTTTTGTTCAGGGCGGTTTGGTTGCCTTGGGCGAGTTAGGCGTTCTTCTTGTTCTCGGCACGATGTTTTATTTTATTATTGTTAAAAGAGGACTTGATAAAAAAGTTCTTAAAAATAACGCTTGAATTTAATAATTGCAAATGTTTAAAAGCACCGACAGGTTAGTCTGTCGGTGCTTTTTGTTGTTAAAAAACATTTGAAAAGGTTATCATTGAACTTTCGTAAATTTGCTTTAATTCGCTTTTTGCTTCTATCAGCGTGTCATCTGAGCCTTCTGCGTCGTAATTTGAAATATCCTTTAGAGTGTTTATGGAAACATCTGCGCTTTGAATAATGGAATGGTCTGTAACAAGCGTTATCTTCTTATAATATTTGTTCCATTCCGTCGTTATTTCTTTGCAATATTCTGCTTTTTCCGTTTCGTCTTCACATTCAAGTGCATTGTCTATTGCTTTTGTAATGTTTTCATAACCGTTTTTAACGGTGATTTGCTCAAAAGTGCAAACGCCGAGTGCCAATATAATAAATAATACTGAAAACCAAATTCTTTTCATAGCCAACCTCTTTTAATTGTTTGATTTAGGAATAATAAATGTGTTGCCGTTATTGTCTATTGTTAATAGCATAATATCGGAAATGTTTTTGTCTGTGCTTTGAACCAGCAGTTCAATTTCACTGTTTTTGATTTTTTCTTTTCCAAAGTATTCTGTTACCGGTTTTCCGTCTATTACTATTGATATGGGCGTAGAGTTTTCTTCTACGGAAAGATTTAAGCCTTTGGGAGTAACAGGTTGGTGTTCTGCTTTTTGTAAAACAGATACGGAGCCGTTTGTTTCAATAACGGCGTCTTGCACCGTAGAAATGTCAAACACGTCTTTTTGCCTTACGGCGTCAATTAAATCATCCATTGTAAACCGCAGGCGTTTCATTTGTTCTTGGTCTACTTTGCCGTTTTTTATTACAAAAATCGGCTTTCCCTGAAGCAAATTTCTGAAAGTAAAACTTTTCATGGAAAGCGCAGAGGCTAAAATTTCAAATGAAACAAAAATTAATATGGGAATAAACATATTTGCCAGGGGCATACTGTTGTCTTCCAGCGGAATACTTGCCACTTGTGAAACAAGCACGGTTATTACAAGTTCATGGGGTTTTAATTCGCCTATTTGCCGTTTTCCCATAATTCTTACGGCAAGAATAACCGTAATGTAAATAATTATTGCTCTTATTAATGTTATGCTCATTTTTATCACCGTAAATATTCTTTGCATAATGATTTGAATTATTGAAAAAATATTACAGGTGTTAATATGGAAAATATTTATTCTTCTTATTCTGATAACAAAAATCGTTTGGAACGTGAATTTGCGGATTGCTCTGATTTTTTGCTTCGTGAATGTGTTGTTTGCGGTACAAAATGTATTGTTTGCGTGCTTGACGGAATGGTGGATTCTCTTCAATTATCTCAAATGATAATGACTCCCATGCTTCGCTTTAAAGGCGAATATAAAAGTGAAAACGAGTTGTTTGATTTAATTAAAACTGCGGTTATTGATTCGTTGGAGTTAAGCGAAGGCAAAACTTTTGAAGATATTTATTATTATTTGGCGTCAGGTTTTGCAATAGTTATTTTTGACGGCGTTGCAAAATATCTTGCCTTGGGAATACAAGGCTTTGCAAAAAGAGAACCGGACGAATCGTCTAACGAATCAAATATTAAAGGTGCAAAAGAATGCTTTACCGAAACGCTGAACGATAATAAAGCACTTATTCGGCGGCGTATAAAAAGTCCTGATTTAAAATTAAAGCAAATAAAAGTGGGTGAAAGCGCAAAAACCTCTGTGGTTATTGCATATATGAACAGTGTTGCCGATAAAAAGTTGGTTGATGATGTTGAAAAACGAATAACATCCGCACCGATTAAAAATTTGCAGGATTATGGGGAGTTAACGCCTTTTTTAAACTCCGACATAGATTCCTTTTTTAAAGCCGTAGGTAATACAGAAAGACCGGACACGCTTTGTTCAAAACTTTTGGAGGGCAGGGTGGCTGTGCTTGTGGACGGCTCTCCTTTTGCGTCATATGTGCCTTATTTATTTTCCGATAATTTTTCTACTGTAGACGACTATGATAATCAGCCTTTTTATGCCACAATGAACAGAATTTTAAAGTATTTTTCTTTTGTTATTTCTGTTATATTACCGGGGTTTTATGTTGCTGTGGGTACATTTCATCAAGAACTTATTCCCACATCTCTTATGTACACTATTGCCGTTGCCGAAGCAACTACGCCTTTTTCTTTAATGCAGGAGTCAATAATGATTTTGGTACTGTATGAGATAATGAGGGAGGCAGGGTTGCGTTTGCCTAAATCAATAGGTCATGCCGTTTCAATTATAGGTGCTCTTGTTATAGGCGACGCTGTTGTTAATGCCGGTCTTGTTGGTGCACCCATGCTTGTGGTGGTTGCCGTAACTGCCATTGCGTCTTACGTTATTTATCCTCTTTACGAAAGTATTTCTGTTTTAAGATTAATTTTTATTTTACTTGGCGGTCTTACGGGTATTTATGGCATTGTTTTGGGCATGTGCGTGCTTTGTGTTAATGTTGCGGCATTAAATCCTTACGGCGTTCCTTACACTTCGCCGATTTCACCGCTTAACAAAGAAAGTATAGGAGATATTTTTTACAGAGAAAGTTGGCGGAAGCTTGTTAAACGAAATGTTAAAATACAAGATTTAAGAGGTGCGGATATTGACAAAATATAAAACAGGCAAAATTGCTCCGTTGGCATTGCTTACAATAATTTTTATTTCAAAAGTTTTAACTGCTTTTACTACCGGAACAGTGTTTTCAAAGGGCGTGTTTGCACCTGATATGGCATTTAGTATAATTATTTCCTATTTGCTGAATCTCGTTTTGTCTTTTCCTGTGATTTACGGGCTTGAAAGCGGAAAAAGTCCGTTGAATTTAAAAAGCCTGTCCACCGGGTACGGCGTTTATTTTGTGTTTTTAGGTGCCGTTATTATAAGCAGATTTTCTTATTTTGCCGCAACTGAATTAAATCCCGATTCAAACCCTATGTTTTATTGCGTGTTTATAATTGCTTTTTGCGTGTATGCGGCAGGGTTGGGTGCTGAACCGATTTCTCGCTTTGCTTCTCTTGTTTTTGCAATTTGCGTGATTGGCATTTTAATTATTGCGCTTTTGGGCACAAATGAATTTCAACTTATGAATTTATTTCCGTTTACTCAAAATTCAACCGGTAAAATTTTTATTAACGCAATTAATTTTTCGGCAGACCCAAGTGAATTTGTTGTTCTTTACAGCTTGTATAACCAAATAAACGGTAACATAAAAAAGCCGTTTTATATTTCTCAGGCAATGTCTTATGCCGTGGGTTTGCTTGTGGTTTTGCTTGTGCTGGGTGTTTTGGGAAACACGGCAAATCTTTCCGTTTTTCCTATGTTTAAGGTCTCGCAGGTTGCGAAGTTTTCAGATAATGAGCGGCTTGATTCCGTTTATACGGCGTTTTGGATTTTTGCCGTATTTTTAAAGTCAACGGTTTATATATACGGTGCGTCTCAAATGATTGCAAAATCATTTTACAAGGTTAATCATGAAAAAAGATGTGTTATTTCAGGCGTTGCCGTTTTGGTATTAAGCTTGCTTTTTGTTCAATTTAACAGCTTGGTTAAGGTTTATCAAATTGTAATGGCTGTGCTTTATGCTGTTTTTTGTGTTGCTGTTCCCGTTGCCTGTGCTGTTTTTCAAAAAAAGGACAAGGGGGCGGAGTTAATTGAAAAATTTTAAAATAATTATTTCCCTTGCTCTGATTATTTTTTTGATTTTAGGCGGAAAACCAAGAAATAATTTAAGAGATTTAAGCGTTGTTGAAGGAATAGGAATAGATTATGAAAGCGGAGAGTATACGGCAACGGTTCAAAGTCTTAATTTGTCAAAAGAGGGCAGCGGAGCGGAAGCGCTTTCAGGCAATGTTACAATGAATAATACAGGCAAAGGAAAAAATATTGCCGCCGCTGTTGACGACGTTTCAAAATCAATATCAAAAAAGCAGTTTTTCGGGCAAAGCAGGGTTATGATTTTTGGAATGAATATAGCACAATCATCTCTTGAAAGCAGTTTGGATTATTTTTTACGCAGTATAGATTCACGCTCTGATGTTTATGTTGCAGTTTCTTCTCAAAAAGCATCTGAAATTATTGAAAGTAAGGAAAATGATGCCCTTGTGCCTGCTCAAACAATATCTTCTCTTTTAAGTTTAAGTGAAAAAAGCGGTTTTGGCGCCTATGTTACAACAAATGATTTGCTTAATGCCTATGCCGATAAAACGTCGGACATATATTTGCCTGTTTTATCGGCTGAAAATGATGCCGTTAAAGTTATAGGTATTGCCGTTTACAGTGAAAACAAACTTGTTAAAATTTTAAACAGTGAAGAAACATTCGGATTTTTGTTTTTAACCAATAAAATAGATAACGGACTTTTGGAATTTGAAGATGAAAATTTAGGCGAAGTAAATGCCAAAATTATTTCGTCATCCACAAAAGTTTCTGCAAATTATGAAAACGGAAAAGTCATTTATAAAGTGAAAATTAAAACTAAAATAATGCTTAATCAGGTGGAAAACGGTGCGCTTAATTTTTTAACCCAAAAGGATTTAAAAAACATTCAAAATTTGGCAAACAAAAAAATTGAAAACCTTTGCCTGTCGGCATTTAATACCTGTATGGCAAATAAAAGCGATGTTCTTCGCATTGGCGACTGTCTTGCTATGAAATCACCCGGTGCATATGATTTATTAAGCGATGATTGGCACAATAATTTGCAAAATTGCTGTTTACAAATCAGCGTAAACTGCAATTTAAATAAAATCAGTGAGAATTCGGAAACAAACTAATATCAGCTTTCTCCTGTTCAAACATGGTGGCAAGCTCGCTGTTTGTTGATTTTGAAGTGTTTGAAAAAGATGCAACGGCAGGTATTGCCAATGTCAAAATAAACAAAACAATAAAAATAATTACGGCTTTTTTCAATAATAACCCTCCTTGACTTTGAATATGTAAATAGAGTATAATATTAAATTATTATTATATTAATTCTTATATTTTATATATGTAGGGGGATAAATATATGTCATCAAATTATATTTCTCCGATTTCTATGGAGGCTATTTCAAATTTATGCGACGAAATAGGGAAAAATAACAAAATTAAACAGGGCGATTTTTCACGTTACCATGTTAAAAGAGGACTTAGAAACGAAGACGGAACAGGCGTTATGGCAGGTTTAACAAAAATCTGCTCTGTTGAAGGTTATTATATACTTGACGGTGAAAAGGTTCCAAAGGAAGGTAAGCTTTCTTACAGGGGATACGATATTAATCAAATTGTTGCAAATTGTAAAAAAGAAAACCGTTTTGGATTTGAAGAAGTTGTTTGGCTTCTTCTTTTCGGTCAGCTTCCTACCGTTGACCAACTTGCCTCACTTCAAGAGGTTATTTCCGTTTGCAGGGAATTACCTGAAGATTTTGTTGAAGATATGATTATGAAACATGCTTCAAAAGATATTATGAATAAAATGGCCCGTTGTATTATGTGCCTTTATTCTTATGACGAAAATCCGGATGATATTTCAGTGCCAAACGTACTTCGTCAAAGCCTTCAGCTTATTGCTCAGGTTCCTACAATTATGAGTACGGCTTATCAGGTTAAAAGAAGAGCGTTTGACGGCAAAAGTATGTATCTTCACCCGATTAAGAAAAATCAGTCTACTGCCGAATATATTTTAAATCAACTTCGTTCTGATAAAAAATTTACAGATGAAGAGGCTAAATTGCTTGATATTATGCTTATTCTTCATGCAGATCACGGCGGTGGTAACAACTCCGCATTCTCAACACGTGTGTTAACATCCAGCGGTACTGATACTTATTCTGCCATTACCGCAGGCTTCGGCTCTCTTAAAGGACCACGTCACGGCGGCGCAAATATTAATGTTGCACACATGATGAATGAAATTATGGCAAATGTTTCAAATCCTACAGATGAAGGTCAGGTTAAAGATTACCTTGTTAAAATTTTAAATAAAGAAGCAGGAGACGGATTGGGATTAATATACGGAATGGGTCATGCCGTTTACACTGTTTCAGACCCAAGAGCCGTTATTTTGAAAGAAAACGCAAGAAATCTTGCTTGCAGCGCCGGCTTTGAAAAAGAATTTAAAACACTTGAAAATGTTGAAAAAGTTGCACCGGATTTACTTCGTGAATTTAAAGGCAACGATAATCAAATTTGTGCAAATGTTGACTTGTATTCAGGCTTGGTTTATAAAGTTTTAGGAATTCCGGAGGATTTATATACACCGCTTTTTGCAAGCGCAAGAATTGTTGGTTGGTGCGCTCACAGAATTGAAGAGTTAACAACAAGCAACAAGATTATCAGACCGGCATATAAAAGTGTTTGCCAAAAAAGAGATTACACACCGTTGTTTGAAAGATAGGAGAACGGTTTGTGAAAAAAACAATGAAAAAAGCACATGGTTTTCTTGTGTTTTTATTAACTGTAGGCATTATTGTTTTAAGAACCGTGCAGTTAAATTTGTATACGGATGAAGCAACGGGTTATATAAAAAAAGGCGCCGAGGGTACTGCTGCAGTGTTTTATTGCTTGGTGCTGTTGCTTGCCGTTGTTGTTTTGGTATGCTTTTACGGTAAAGAATATAAAGCAGGGGCAAATCCTTTTGAAAAAACCAGCAAGCCGCTTTGTGTTACTGCTGTTTTGGCAGGTGCTTCAATGTTTGCCGATTTTATTATTAGGGTTATTTTTGCTTATAATTATGTTTCAAATGTGTCAAGTGTTGAGTATAATTATTTAATTCCGCTTTGCCTGTCTGCTTTTGTATCACTGCTTTGTGCGTTTTATTTTATTGTAATGGGTGTTTCTTTTAAAACGGATAAGTATAATTTTTTGGAATTAAAATATTTTCATTTGATTTTGCCTGCGGCACCCTTGTGTGCTTTGGTTACATGTTTAACCGAAAATGTGGATGTTACATATGCGGAAGAACAGTTACTTAATTATGTGGTATTAACAGTTTTTATTGCTTTTGGGATTTTATTTATTAAAGCGGTAGATGATAACGGTAAAAATATTCAAAGTTTAGGTGTTTTTTCTTTGCTTTATGCAGTGCTGGCTGTTATTGCTTTTGTTCCACGCATTATTGCGTTTGCTCTTGGCGTTTCATTTTCTTATGCAACATTTTCAACTGTTGCATACTTTTTTACCGGCATTTTTGCATTAATGCTGGGCATTAACATTTTTAGGCAAAAGAAGGATTAAATTTGTGTTTCTTGATAATTTAAAAACTATTGCTACTCAGGTTATAATATTATATGTGGTTGCCGGGGTAGGTTTTGTTTCCGATAAAACCGGAATATTTAATAAAACAGATGCAAAAAAGGTTATTGATTTGCTTTTTAACATTGTGTTGCCTGTGGCAATAATTCATACCTTTGCATCAATGGAATATACGCCACAGCGTGTTAAAGGCTTGTTTATAGCATTTGTGTGTGCCATGGCAACTCATTTGTTTGGAATGGGCGTTTCGGCACTTACTTTCAGAAAAAGAGACAGTTTGCTTGAAAAAGGTATTTATCATTATGCTACCGTGCTTTCAAATGCGGCATTTTTGGCACTGCCACTTGCAAAAAGCGTAATCGGCGATGAAGGCGTTTTTTACTGTGCGGTTTATGTAGGCGTTTTTAATATTATTGCGTTTACCTACGGCATTTATGAAATCAGCGGTCATAAGGCAAAAATTGATTTAAAAAAAATCATTTTAAATCCCGGTTCAATATCTGTTTTAATAGGTATTCCGCTGTTTTTGCTTAAAATTAAACTGCCGTATATAATAAGCTACCCAATGGAACTTGTGGGTAGTATTAATTCGCCGCTGGCTATGATTGTGTTTGGCACATTCCTTGCAAATGCCAATTTTAAAAATATGTTTATAAAAAAAGAAATTTATTTTATTTCTTTTTTACGTTTAATTTTTATTCCGCTTTGTATGATGGGGCTGTTCAGACTTTGCGGCGTTCGTGGCGATTTACTTGCCGCAATGACTATTTCAAGCTCTGCACCAACAGCCACAAATACCGCAATGTATGCGGCAAAATATGAAAATGATACGGCTTTGGGCTCTGAAATAGCGGCTCAGTCAAGCGTTTTGTCAATTATAACAATGCCCGTAATTGTTGCATTGGCATATGTTATCTAACTGTTAATTTTGTTTTAAATTAATTGTAAAACTATTTTAAAATTTCGTTTTTGGTGATATAATATTGACAGTTATTTAAAATTTGTAAAAAATAAGGGGTGCAATATTATGAAATTAATCATTTGTATTGTTTCAAATAAAGATGTAGATAATGTTATGGAGGTTTTGGTTAAGTCTGATTTCAGGGCAACTAAAATTTCAACTACAGGTCAATTTTTAGAGGGCGGTCATTCTTGCATTTTAATCGGGGTTGATGATGAAAAGGTGGAACAGGTGCTTTCTGTTCTTGAAGGCTCGGTTACAAAAAGAGTTGTTAAAAGTCACGGCGTGCAAAGCACATTAACGGGCACACTTTTAAAACAACCTGTGGATGTTGAAGAATACGGCGGCGTTGCCTTTGTTTTAGATGTAGAAGAATTTAAAAAGTTTTAATTATGAATTTTAAATTTTTTTTAGGAAATGAAAATGTTAAAAATCAAATATCGGCTTTGTTGGCATCTTCAAGGCTTCCTCATGCTATTATAATTGAAGGTGAGGAGGGCATTGGCAAGCGAACCCTTGCCCGTGAAATTGCCGCTGCTTTGGTGTGTAGAAGCGATGGCGAAAAGCCATGCTATTCTTGTTCTCAGTGTAATAAGGCACAAAAGCAAATTCATCCGGATATTTATGAATATTCTGCTCCCGGTACTGCAAATTCTTTTCATGTAGATACGGTGCGTGATGTAATTAATGATGTTTATATGGCGCCGAATGAGGCTGATTATAAAGTTTACATATTGGGAAACGCCCATTGTATGAACGGCAGTGCACAAAATGCTTTGCTTAAAGTTTTGGAAGAACCGCCTGAATATGTTGTTTTTATTTTAACGGCGGTCAGCAGAACAATGATGCTGGAAACCGTTCTTTCCAGGTCTGTTGTTTTTAGTTTAGAGAGCGTTGACGAAAAATCGGGTGCCGAATATATTGTATCTCACAGCGAGGATGTTGATTATAACACCGCTCTTGAGGCTGTTTGTGCTTTTAAAGGGAATATAGGCAAGGCTGCTGAAAGTATTTCCGGCGGCAAAATGCAAAAAATTATTGAATCGGTTAATAATATCGGAACTGCTATAACGGCAACCAATGAATATGAATTAATGAAAAGTTTAAGCGTTTTCGGCAAAGACCGTGGGGAGCTTGTTACTGCGCTTTCAATGCTTAAAACTGTTTTTAGGGACGCACTTGTTTATAATAAAACAGGCGAATGTCTTTCCGGCAGAAAAGAACTGGTTTCTTTATTGCGTAACAAGTATACCGATTCTAAATTGCTGGCACTTTACAATAAATCCGATGATATTATCGAAATGGTTCAAAAAAATGCCAACAATGCACTATTATTAACAAAAATCTGCTACACATTCAGGCAAGCTGTGGGCAGGTAGGAGGATATATTAATGACGGAAGTTACAGGAGTTCGTTTTAAAGAAAACGGTAAATTATATTATTTTGCTCCTAACGGATTAGATATTAAATGCGGTGATTATGTTATTGTAGAAACAGCTCACGGCGTTGAATGCGGAATTGCAGGTGAAAATATTAAACAGGTTAAGGATGATGAAATTGTTTCACCTTTAAAACCTGTTATCAGGCTTGCAACAGAGGCGGATATTAAAACAGTTAAGGAAAATAAAGTTAAAGAGAAAGAGGCTTATTCCGTTTGTCTTAAAAAAATCGAAAAACACGGTTTGGATATGAGCTTAACAGAAGTGGAATATGCCTTTGACAGAAGTAAAATTATTTTCTATTTTACTTCCGACGGCAGAGTTGATTTCAGAGAACTTGTTAAGGACTTGGCAAGCACTTTCCATGCAAGAATAGAACTTCGCCAAATAGGCGTTAGGGATGAAGCAAGAATGCTTGGCGGTTTAGGTGTGTGCGGCAGACCGTTTTGTTGCTCAACTTTTTTAAATGATTTTCATTCTGTTTCAATTAAAATGGCAAAGGAACAGGGTTTAAGTCTTTCTCCGGGCAAAATCAGCGGCACATGCGGCAGGCTTATGTGCTGCCTTAAATATGAACAGCATTCGTATGAAGAATTGCAAAAAATAACACCCAGAAAGGGTGCTGTTGTTGATACAAAAGAGGGCAGAGGCGTTGTTGTGGACGTTGCTCTTCTTACCGGTAAGTTAAAGGTGAAACTTGACAGATATGAGGACGGAGCACCTGTTACATTTGACAGGGGCGAAGTTTTTGTTGTTAAGGACGGCAGGCACCAGGGCTTATCAAAAAAGGAAGCTGAAGCCTTAAAACACCTGGAAAAAAATTAGCGTTGCCTAACCGCACTTTTTACTTGCAAATTAACTTTTAATGATGTATTATGTGTGTAAAGATTGGTGAATGGAGGTGTTTCGGAATGGCATATAAAATTTCTGATGATTGCATTTCTTGCGGCGCATGTGCAGCAGAATGTCCTGTAAGCGCTATTTCAGAAGGAGACGGCAAATTCGAAATCGATGCAGATACTTGCATTGAATGCGGTACTTGCGCAGGTGTTTGCCCTGTAGGTGCTCCTTCACTTGACTAATTTTTAGTTTATTATTAGTTAAATTTATAATAAAAGGGTTGGATTTTATCCAACCCTTTTTGCTTTGGTTATATTTTGTTTTTGGTAACTGAAGTAACGGTTAAAATATTTTCGTTAACTTTAAATTTAATGTTATATCCGGCAAAATCAAAACCGTAAATTCTGTTGCTGTCATGCTGGTATGACGGTCTTGGGTCATCTGCAAGCAAATCAAAAACGGTTTGCTGTTTATTTTTAGGAATTATATTTAGCAATTCGTTTTGAAAATTTACCGTAAGCCTGTAATCTTTGTTTTCTTCGGCATAGCCGCCTTTTGCATTGCAAATACAATCGGTGTAGGGAATATAAGGCTTTATGTCATAAATAGGAGTATTGTTTAGCAAATCAACACCGGAAACAATCAGTTCAAACCCATTTTCGCTTTTTATGATATTGTCAAGTTTTACACACGACATACCCAAACTGTTGGGGCGAAAAGGAGAGCGACTTGCAAAAACACCTACTCGTTTATTGCCTCCAAGTCTCGGCGGTCTAACTGTTGGGTGAATTTTTGCGTTTTTGTTTTCACTGAATCCCCAAATTAACCAAAGGTGTGAGAATTGTTCTATATCTTTAATGAAATCAGGATTTTGAAAATCTTTTTCAAATACTATTGTTCCTTGTGCCGTGCATATTCTGCCGCTTTGCCTGGGTATTCCGAATTTAGAATCAAAATCGGTTTTTATTGTTGCAATTTTATTTATTTCCATATTTAAAACTATTATATAATATATTCCATTTGAATGTGTGGGCAAAATTCGTCATAGTAAATATCGCCATGCTTTTTAAATCCTAATTTTTCGTAAAATTGTTCAACTCTGCATTGTGCGGAAAGCACAATTTTTTTGCCGTGTAATTCTTTGGCTTTTTTAATCATTTCTTCCATTATGGCGGAACCCAAATGGTATTTTCGGTATTCCTTCAATACGGCAACTCTGCCAATGTGGTAGGTTTCGCCGTTGTCCTCTGTAAATAATCTGCCAACGCCCACAGGCACGCCGTCTTTGTATAAAACAAAATGGTAAGCGTAATTATCTGTGTTGTCAAATTCGTTTTTAAATCCTTGCTCTTTGTTAAAAACGGCTATTCTTATATCTTTTGCCTCTTGGGGCAGGTTGTTGTAACATTTAACATTAATCATATTATCACCGTGTTTATATTATCACATATTGCATAAATATTCAATAATTCCCTTGCAATTTGTATATCACTGTATTATAATTAAAAATCATATTAAATAAGGAGAATATTTATGAAAAAGATATCTAAAGTATTGGCAGTGCTTCTTGCAGTTGCTCTTATCGTTGCAACTTTTGCGGCTTGCTCATCTAAATCAACAGATTCAACAAACGGCAAAGTTAAAGTTATTGACATTGCTCTTTCAGATGAAGAATATGCATTCGGTGTTGATAAAAATCAGCCTGAACTTAAACAGCAGGTTAATGATTTTATTGCTGAAATTAAAGAAAACGGTAAACTTGATGAAGTTTGCAACAAGTATTTCTCAGACGGTGTTCCTGAAGGCGTAACTTCAGCAGCCGAAGATGCTTCAAAAGACCAGCTTGTTGTTGCAACAAATGCAGAATTTAAGCCTTTTGAATATAAAGAGGGCGATAAGTTTTACGGTATTGATATGGAACTTGCAAATCTTCTTGCTCAAAAGTTGGGTAAAGAACTTGTTATTGTAGATATGGCATTTGACGCTGTTCTTCTTTCTGTTCAGCAGGGCAAAGCAGACATTGGTATGGCAGGTCTTACAGTAACTGAAGAAAGAGCACAGCAGGTTGATTTTTCCGATTCTTACTATTCAGCATCACAAAAGCTTATTGTTAAGTCAGACGACACAACATTTGATAACTGCACAACAAAAGAAGATGTTGACGCTATTCTTAAAGGCTTTAATGCTTCTGTAACAATCGGCGGTCAAAACGGCACAACAGGTCAATTTTATGTTGAAGGCAGCGAAGACTTTGGCTTTGATGCACTTAATGCAACTTGGAAGGGTTATGCAAACGGCTCTCTTGCTGTTCAAGACCTTATTAACGGCGGACTTAATTATGTAATTATTGATGCCGCTCCTGCAGAGGCTATTGTTAATTCAATTAATGCTGTAGCATAATTTATTGAATGAAAAATAATAAATGCCCTGTCTCTTAAAAGGAGACCGGGCATTTTCGATATGAGGATATGTAATGAATTTTGATAAAAAGTTTGAGGTGTTTTGGCAGTTCTTTATGCATAAAGGCGGCTACAATGTTGTGGTTGAGGGCTTAAGAAACACACTTATTATTGCCGTTTTGGGTCTTATAATCGGTATTGTAATCGGTACTTTAATTGCAACTGTTAGGGTTGTTCCTAAAACAAACGGCTTTGTAAAATTTTTAGACGGTTTGGCACAGCTTTATGTAAGCTTTTTCCGTGGCACGCCAATAGTTGTTCAGCTTTTGGTTTTCTATTATGTTCTTATGCCGATTCTTGGCATTTCGTTAAAATCGGTGCCTGTTGCGGTTGTTGTTTTCGGTTTGAATTCAGGCGCTTATATTTCTGAATTAATGCGTGCCGGCATTCTTTCTGTTGACCCCGGTCAAATGGAAGGCGGCAGGTCCGTAGGTTTAAGTTACGGCACAACAATGATTAAAATTGTAATTCCCCAGGCAGTAAAAAATATTTTACCTACTTTGGGTAATGAGTTTATTTCGCTTATTAAAGAAACCTCCGTTGTAAGTTTTGTTGGCGCAACAGACCTTTACCTTGCTTTTCAGCGTATAGGTTCAAACACATATGACTTTATGGTTCCTTACCTTGTAATGGCACTTATTTATATAGTATTGGTTCTTGTTATTACCATGCTTATTAAATTTATGGAAAGGAGCATGAGAAAAAGTGATAAAAGTTTGTAATTTAAAAAAATCTTTCGGAAATAACGAAGTTCTTAAAGGTATAGATTATGAAATTAATAAGGGCGATAAAATTGTTGTAATCGGTCCGTCAGGCTCCGGTAAATCAACATTTCTTCGTTGTCTTAATTTGCTTGAAGTTCCTACCTCCGGTGAAATTTGGTTTGACGGTCAACTTATTACCGATAAGAAAACCGATATAAACGAAGTTCGCAAGCATATGGGAATGGTTTTTCAGCATTTTAATTTGTTTAATAATAAAACAATTATTGATAATATAACTCTTGCTCCTATTCATCACAAGCTTATGACTAAGGAAGAGGCAAATGAAAAGGCACTTGAGCTTTTAACAAGAGTAGGCTTGCAGGATAAAGCAGACGCTTATCCAAGCCAGCTTTCAGGCGGTCAAAAGCAACGTGCAGCTATTGTTCGCTCACTTGCAATGAATCCAAAGGTTATGCTTTTTGATGAACCCACATCTGCTCTTGACCCTGAAATGGTTGGCGAAGTTCTTCAGGTTATGAAAGATTTGGCAGAAGACGGCATGACAATGGTTGTTGTTACTCACGAAATGGGATTTGCCCGTGAAGTTGCGTCAAAAGTTTTATTTGTTGATGACGGTGTAATTCAAGAGGAAAACACTCCGTTGGAATTCTTTACCAATCCTCAAAATCCAAGACTTAAAGAATTTTTATCAAAGGTTTTATAAAAAATTAAGAGACGTTCGATTGAACGTCTCTTTTTGTTTGTATAAAATGTTTAATTTTAACTGTTTAGTATATTATAAAGTTTATCCGGGTAGTCAGTCATAATGCAATCGGCACCTATTTCTGTTAAATATTCCATATCTTCTTCGTCATTAACCGTCCAATATTGAACTGCCATATCGTGTTGGTGTGCATAGTTAATAACTGTTGCCGTTCCTAAATTTAAACCTAAATTTGTAAAAGGTGAGCAGTAAGGAATTTGAAGAACGCCGCAGGGCGGTTCATAGTTTTTGCTGTTTGTATTTGCAGCTATCCAAAACTTTAACACTTCGGGAATAGATGTGCTTCTTGTCATATCGGTATATTGTGTGTCAACATATTGGCTTATTTCTTTATGAAATGTGCCGAAAATTACTTTGTCAACAAGGTTGCGTTCTACCAAAACATTATGTAAAATATCTACGCCTTTTTTACCTAATTCATCACCGTTTTTGATTTCGATTATGTATTTGAAATCGCCTTTTGACATAAGGTAATCAAGTGCGTCCTCAACACGCAAAATTCTTAAATCATCGGTAACTTCACTGTCTGCCAAATTAGCATATGGCATTTCGCCGTCATCCGTTTCAAATTTTGCACCCATATTAAGCCTGCGCAGTTCTTCATATGTTTTGTTTTCCGGTCTGACTTTTTTTTCACCAAAAACTTCTTCGCTGTTTGATGTTCTGTCTAACGTGTCATCATGCAAAAGAATTAAAACATCATCTTTTGTTATATGCAGGTCAAACTCAAAAACATCTACGGTAAAGTTTGGGTTTTCAGCACAATTTTTAAAAGCCATCAGTGTCTCTTCCGGCGCAATTCCGCCGCCGCTTCTGTGCCCTGAAATATCTGTTTCGGCTAAGATGTAGCGGTTTGTTGTGTCGTAAGCGTTAACCTGCAGCGGGTCGGAACGATGGTTGCCTGCCACAGTCATAATAATTGCAATAACGGCAATAATGCCAAATATTATTGCAAAGGTTGTAATAACCTTTTTCTTTTTTTTACTCATATTAAATTACCCCTTTAACGCCATTTTAGTTAATAAAAATTGTTTTGTCAAGATATAAAAAAACAAGGGTTCACAAAAATTGCTTTTTGTAAACCCTGTTGTTAATGATTTTATTTATTTGTTTTTAAGATATTGCGCTTTCATAAGCTGAAAACTTTCTTCGCTTATATCGTGTTCCATCTTGCATGCATCTTTGTATGCCGTTTCTTCACTGGTACCTAATTGCATTAAAAATCCGGCAATAACATTGTGCCTGTCATAAATTTTATCTGCAATTTCTTCACCTTTTTCGGTTAATGTTATATTGCCGTTGTTGTCAACGTCAATATAACCGTCCTCCCTTAAATTTTTCATATATACCGAAACAGACGGTTTTGAAAATCCCATTTTATTGCAAATGTCAATACTGCGGCAATATCCTTTTTTGCTGTTTATAACCAATATGGTTTCAAGATAGTTTTCTGCGCTTTCCTTAATCTGCATATTATCACCTCAACATTATAATATTATCATAAATTAAGTTAAAATGCAATTTAGAAAAGAACTTTTATTTTAAAAGATTGATTGCAGTGCGGGCAAACAAGTGAATGTGTGCCTTTTTGGCGTTTTAATCTTAAAATCGCTTTGCAATTTGGGCATTTTCTGAAAACATGGGTTTTTCTAAATTTCCACTTATCTTTTAATATTCTGAAATGTTTGTTTATTTTACCTGTAAATGTTAACCAATTTGCATTTTCTTTTCGTCTTTTTTCAATGTTTTTGGAAAATACTCTGCACAGTGCAAATATAAATATTCCAAGGCATGCAAAGGAAATAATATAGTAAAATGTTCTGCTTGTAAATCTTCCTATTACTGCCGTAACCAAAATTGAAATAAGATATATCCACATTAATGCCTTATACAGCTGGTCAATTCCGTATCTGCCAACCATAAATTGTTGAAATTTTAAACCTAAGTTGTAGAAAAATTTTTTCATTATAATTAAAAGCCTTTCCGCCGTTAAATTGTAACAGTTATTTTAATTGCTTACGGCATTTGAGCCGTCATCACTGCCAAAGTATTGGTTGTAGGTATTGCTTTGGGTTGAGTTTTCACTTTGATAAAACGGGTTGTTTTGCGAAGTGTTGTAATGGTTGCGGTAATAAGCCGTAGAACCGAATGAATATATTAATCCGAAAATAAAACGAATTATTATTAAAATTAAAACAAAACGCAGTATTTTTGATAAGCAACCTCTGTTAGTTGTTTTATAAGTGTATTGTCTTTGAGGGTTTCCGTCGTTGAAATCACCAAAATCACTAAAATCGTAAAATCCTCCGGAGAAGGGGTTTCCATAGCCTTCCGGACGCACGCCGTTTCTGATTTGAGCGTAAACGGAAGCATACGTTTGATTGTTCGGCTCCATAGCACATGCCTGTTGAATGTGGGAAAGTGCAATTTCTCTGTTGCCAAGCCCCATATTTGCTATGGCTGAAAGATAATACCACTGGGCATTTTTATCGCTGATTTGGTTAAGCAAATTTATTGCCTGCCTAAATTGCCTGTTATTAATGAATTGTGCTGCCGACGTGTAATAATCCGGTGCAGAACTTTGCCTGCTTCTGCCTGAATAGCTGCGATATCCGCCGTAATTATAACCTTGCGTATTCTGTGTTGTGCCGTTTTTAATTTGGTCATATGCGGCATTAATTTCCGCCATTTTCTTTGCGGCGTCAGGATTGTCGGGGTTTAAATCGGGGTGGTATTTTTTTGCAAGTTTTTTGTATGCCTTTGTGCATTCTTCTTCGCTTGCTCCGTCCGCTACGCCCAAAATTTTGTAAGGGTTTGTTATCATATTAATTCCTTTTCTTTCATATTAATATGAGTTTTAGCATAAAATTATTGAATTTATATTAACTAATATTAACTAAGTTGTAACAATTTATAAAATTAATATAACCCTTGAAATATATTATTCGTTTTGGTAATATATACTTATTAATTGAACAGTTGGGAGGCTGTGTTAATGGAAATGGTTTTAATGACCCTCGGTGCCAATATTGACAAGGCGTTTTACGGCTTTGATATGGCTGTTTTTAAATTTTTCGGGTCAATGCAAAACACTTTTTTAACTTATGTGGCTAAATTTTTTACAACATTTGGTGACGAATCTTTTATTATTCCTATTGCGGTTTTGTCTGTGGTTTTAATGTTGTTTAAGAAAACGAGAAAATACGGTTTTGCACTTGCTTTTTCAATAGTTGTGGGTACTCTTGTTACAAATGTTGTAGTTAAACCTATGGCACTTCGTATAAGACCGTATAACACATTGCAGGGTAATGCTGATTATTGGGCGTGGTACTTGGGCGCAGGCGCTTTAAGCGAATCTGACTATTCCTTCCCAAGCGGCCACACAACAGGTGCTTTTGAAATAGCAACGGCAATGTTTATTACATTAAGAAGTGACAATAAAAAGAAAATCAGTTGGCTTTTCCCGGCACTGGCACTTTGTGTAATGGGCAGCCGTGTTTATTTAATGGTTCATTATGCAACAGATGTGCTTGCAGGTATGATTGTCGGTATTTGTGCAGGCATTATCGGCTATTTCCTTATGAAACTTTGTGTAATGCTTATTGAAAAAGTTAAGCCGTTTACTTATCTTGATAAAATTGATTTAGGTAAAGTTAAATTCTTAAATTGGACTTCCGGCAAAGGCGGTGCTATTGTTATCACTGTTGCTGTTGTTGCAATTTTTGCTTATGCGTTTATTCCGTCACTTTCAGAGGGCGGTCAAGATGCTGTTCGTTGTGCTTATGTGGGTGAATATGACTGTTATAACGAGGCACGTGTAGATGATGAAAAATATCCGCCGATTGACGGTAAAGAGTATTGTAAAATTCACTGGAAGCAGCTTTCCGGCGTGTCTGAATAATATAGAATAAAATTAATGCCTGTTGCGTAAATTGCAGCAGGCATTTTTGTTTAATAAATTAATTTTGTTTGTTTAAATATTCTTTTGTTTTGTTTAAGAAAATATCCATTTCCTCGTCTGTTCCGATTGTTATGCGCACATAATTGCTTATTTTCGGTTGATTAAACCAACGAATAAAAACATTTTGGCTTTTAAGCCATTCAAAATATTCTTTTATGTTAATATTTTCGTTTGTGGCAAACAAAAAGTTTGTTTGCGAATCTAAAACAGTAAATCCTAACTGCTTTAAATCGTTTGTAACTCTGTTTCTTGTGGCAATAACTTTTGAAACAGTTTTGTTAAAATATTCTTTGTCTTTAATTGCGGCAGTTCCGGCTGCCATTGCAACGCTGTTAACTGTGTAACTGTTGTATGAATTTTTAACTGCTTCCATAACGGCAATCAGTTTTTTGCTGCCTATGGCAAAGCCTATTCTCATTCCGGCAAGGCTTCTGCTTTTTGAAAATGTGCCTGTTACAAGCAGATTTTCATATTTTTTTGTAAGTTCAACAGATGAAAAACCGCCAAAATCAACATATGCTTCATCAATTATAACAACGCTGTCTCGGTTGTAATTTATTATTTTTTCAATAAAATCTTTGCCTTCCCCAAGAGACGTTGGTGCATTTGGGTTTGGAATAACAACGCCGCCGTTTGCCTCTTTGTAATCTTCGGGATTTATTCTGAAATCGCTTGTTAAAGGATAGTTTTTATATGCAATGTTAAATAATCTGCACCATACAGGGTAAAAACTGTATGTAATATCAGGGTAAACTATTGGTTTGTCGCTGTTGAAAAATGATTGAAATGCAATGGCCAAAACGTCATCTGAGCCGTTGCCTATAAAAATATTTTCAGGCAGTACATTGTAAAATTCCGCAATGGCTTTTTTAAATTCCGTTGCATTTGCATCGGGATAAAAGCGTAATTTTGAGCAGTTAAAGTTTTTAATTGCTTCAACAGCCTTTGACGACGGTGGATAAGGGTTTTCATTTGCGTTTATTTTAACTATGTTTTTTTCTTTACTTTGTTCGCCGGGAACATACGGCTCAATATTTCTTAAATTTTTTTCCCATAAATTCATATACATATAACCGCCTTTTATCATCTCTTTAGCATTTTACCACATTAAAGTGAAAAAATCAACAAGCATGGCACTGCTTTTTGTACTCAAAAAATTATATTGTTGCGTTACATTTTTTTATGTGTTAAAATTTTATTATGTTAAGATGTTTGGGAGAGATATTATGAATTATTTATTATTTGCAATAATTGCGCTTTGTGTTGCTATTATAGCTTTGCTTGTTGTTTTGCTTAACAAAAAGCCGCCGCGTGATGAATCATATGCATTAATTAATCAAAAAATGGATATTAATTCAAAGCAGTCCGGGGATATGATGGAACGCCTTTCAAATCAAATGAAAGCGTTAACAGATAAAAATTACGAGCAGCAAATCAAGTTGATTGAAACGCTTAACGAAAATGCAGAAAAGCAAACAAAGGTTATTGGCGAATCAATAGGTACAATGCAAAAAAGCAACGAGGAAAAGTTAGAGCAAATGCGTAAAACGGTTGATGAGAAATTAACCGAAACTTTGAATCAAAGACTTAACACATCTTTTAAAACAGTATCCGAACAGCTTCAAAACGTTTATAAAAGTCTTGGTGAAATGAAGGAACTTTCGGCAGGAGTTACCGATAAGGTTACGGATTTAAACAGGGTTTTAACAAATGTTAAAGCAAGGGGAACTTGGGCAGAGGTTCAGCTTGGCAATATACTTGATGAAACCATTCCCAATATGTATGATACAAATGTTAAAACAAATCCAAAATATAACGGTCAGGTGGAATTTGCAATAAGAATTCCCAATCAGGAGGATGACGGAGTTACTTATTTGCCTGTTGATTCTAAATTCCCTATGGAAGATTATATTCGCCTTTCAACCGCCGCAGAGGCAGGGGATGCCGTTGAGCTTGAAAAAGCCAAAAAAGCTCTTGAGCAACGAGTTAAGGATGAGGCAAAACTTGTTAAAAATTATATCAGTACACCTGAAACAACGCCTTTCGCTATTTTATATTTGGCAACAGAGGGCCTTTATGCAGAAATTACTTCAAGTAAAACGGGCATTGCCGAAAAGTTGCAAACTCAGGGCGTTATGATTGCAGGACCAAGCACTATTACGGCACTTCTTAATTCTTTGGCAATGGGATTCAGAACAATGGCTATTAATAAAAAGGCAAATGAAGTTTGGAAAGTTTTGGGTGCCGCTAAAATGCAGTATGAAAAATTTGGAGTTTTGCTTGAAAAAGCCAGAAAAAAGGTGGATGAAGCAGGTAAAGTTCTTGATGAGGCAGACCATAGAAACGAAATTATTCAAAAGAATTTGCGTAAAATTGAAACGCTTGAAAGTGAAGATGCGGCAAATGATTTGCTTGGCTTAGAATGATTTAATTGTTTTTGTGTAAATAAAAACGGTACGGATTAATAACCCGTACCGTTTTTTTGTTTGTTTTATTCGGCGTTTTCCATTTGCTTTGTTCTGCGCTCTTCAAGTTCTTTTTGTGCGTTTTCTTTTGTTTTGCCTGTGTAATCGTTAAATAACATAGGAATAATTGTAAGCAAGAATCCTACAGCCGGAACTATTGTAACAAGAGCTAAAAGCATTTTTTGTGATGAAATCGATTGCTGGAAAAAGATTTGTCTGCCTTCAATGTCAACAAGCGATTTATCAACTGCTTTAAAGTCTGATTTGCCTAAAATTTGACCGAATACAAATGTTGCTATTGCAGCATTAACTTTTGAAAGGAATGTTTGGAATGAGAAACAAACGCCCTCGTGTCTTTCACCGGTTTTCCATTCAAGGTAATCAACAGAATCGGCGATAAGAGCATATGTAATAACATTGTAAATTCCAAGGGGAAGACCCATTAAGAAAAGGAATACCCAAAGAATGTAAACATTCATTTTTGTAACATCTTGTGCAAATACAACGTAGCAAAGGGCGTGAACAATAAGACCGAAAGCCGCAGAGCCGATGTAAATTTGCTTTAAGCTGAATTTTTTGCGAAGCACGGGGAAAAGTGCCATTGCCGGAACCATTCCCACGCCGATAGCAACTGTTAATGTGGTAACGATTGTTCCTCTCGGAATCCAAAAGTCGTAAGCGGCTTTTGCGTCAACATTAGGTAAGATGTTGCCTGCGGCATCAAAAATTTGTGAAAAGTCTGTGTGGTTTTGAATAATAAGGTAGTTGCCTATGTAGTCGGCACATTGGTTTGCTGTTACCATTGTTGAACCTAAAACAGAAGCAATAATAACAATAATTAAAAGCTTGTCTTTGCCCAAAACTTTGAATGTTTCTTTGAAAGAAGGCGTGTGGTCTGCCTTTGGAACTCTTTCTTTTGAAACAAAGAAAATTAAAATTGAAAGTCCGCATCCCAAAAGTGCAAAGATTACGGCACTGATGAAAAATCCTTTTGTGTAGCCCAAATTGCTTTGGTAAAGAATAGGAACAAGAAGTGCCGGCAAAATTCCGCCGAATGTTGAACCTAATCTTGCTGTTGAAATAAATGATGTTCTTTCGCTTTCAAGCGGAGTAATTACCGAAGAAAGGCCCCAGAAAGGTACATCTTGAATTGTAAAAGCAACACCCCAAAGAATGTATGTTATAAGTGCCCAAACAAATGCTGCCGTAGAACCGTGTGCAAACGGCGCGGAGAATAAAAGAATTGTGCAAATTGCTATTGGCACAGGTGCAAATAAAAGATACGGTCTCATTTTGCCCCATTTTGATTTTGTTCTGTCAACAATCATACCCATAACCGGGTCGTTAAGTGCGTCAAAAATTCTTCCTATAAGAATAATTGTTGTGCCTTGCTGTAATGTAAGGCCTGCGCCGTTTTGAAAGAAAACAAGCGTAAACATTGACATAAGCGTGTAAATTCCGGATCTGCCGAAAGCACCCACAGTAAAGCAAATACGCTCTTTCATTGTTAAATATTTTTTTTGTTCCATTTTTACCTCCTGTTAAAATTTGATGTTTAATATTATATACCTATAATTGCCATTCGTCAATCAAAATAAAATTAAGTGAGAAAATGTATAAACATAACGAAAGCAAGCGTTTAAACTTGCTTTCGTTATGTGGTTTTTTGTTAGAATAATGTAATTAATCCTATAATAAGTAAAATGATCACAAGTAATACTATTACTATTTTAATTCCTCTGTGTAAAGCGTCGTAAACATTAGTGGGCATTATTTGTAAAATTGCAAATCTCAACTTTTCTTTAACTTTTTTGCCCACAATATCTCTGTATCTTAAATCGTATGTATTAAAGTTTCCGTTCTCTTTCAGGTTAATGATTCTTACGCCTCTGTCAAGTCCCGGACCGTAAACATGAAATCCTGCTCCTTGGGTGTAGCCTAAGTCAATTCCCTCAACCTTTCCGTTAAATGAATTGTTGTGGTCGTGGCCGTAGTAAATGCCAAGCACATCTCCTTTTTCAGACATTGCGGCAAATTCGCCGCTGTTTTCCATTGGGTCTGCAGGCGATTCTTTCATAAATCCTGTTTTGTTAATTTTATCTTTGTTAAGCACATACCATTTTCCTGCATGGTTTCTAAAACCTTGTTGAGCGTCTTTTGTGCCTTTTTTAACTTCTGTTAAAAGTTGCATTACTTCAGGAACGGGAATGTGCTGAATAACTATTGACGGAATTACTTTTCCGTTTTCTTTTTCATATTTATCTCTTAACGATTTGTACCAATCAATTTGATTTTGGTGAACATTATCGTAACCTACTTTAAGACTTGTGTGGCTGTCGATAAGATAAAGCAAAAATCCCGGATTGCCGTTTTTGCCGTCAATTTCAATTACATGGTTTGCACATCCGTCAATTTTCGGCTCGCTTTCGCCCACAAATCCCTTGATTTTTTTGTAAATATCAAATTGTTCTTCGTTTGAAACACCAACTTGTCTGTCGTGATTTCCAAAGCAAATTGTAAAAGGAATATTTCTGTCAACAACAGGTTGTGTAATTTCTCTTAAAACACGTTCAACTTTACTTTTGTTTCCTTTGAAAGAAGAATGTTTCCAAATTTGGTCGCCGGAAAAAACAACTAAATTCGGTTTTTCTTTATCAAGTGCTGTTGAAATTAAATTTAATGTGTCAGGACTTACTTTTGCCCCCTCCTGCACATCCGCTATTTGCATTATTTTAAACTGACCGTTGTTAAAATTAAATTTAGTCATATTGATTTTGTTCCTTTATCATTTGGTTATACGGTAAAAATTCATATCCTCGGCGCTTGTAAAGTTTAACGGCTCTTTCGTTTTCCGGCTCAACTTCAAGGCGGTATCTTGTGGCTTTGTATTTGCTTTCTATAAAGTCAAAATAAGACGAACCTAAACCCAAACCTCTGAATTGCTCTTTAATGTAAAGTTCTTCAAGCCAAATAACATTTCCGCCGGATTCTTGAGAAAAGGATTTACTGATTAAACCGTAGCCTGCAATTTCATTTTCGTGTTCAATAATAAAACCTTCCGTATAGTCTGTGCTTCGCATCATTTCACAAAATGTGTTTTCAATAAATTTTTTCGGCACATTGTGCAGTACGGCGTCGGAATGGTAAAATTCATTTGCAAGTGAAAAGTAAATTTCTTTATCCGCACTTGTAATGTTTCTTATCATAATTATCTCTCTTTCAATATTCCAGTAAATAAATCAATTAAGTAAATTGGTCTGCCCGAAGGGATTTTCTAATTGCTATCGAAAGGTTCACTGAACCTTTCTCCTGAAAATCATCGCTTTGCTCAATTTTCAGAGCCGCTTTTCAAATCCCTTTCGGAATTCCCGTTGGTCTGCCCGAAGGGATTTGAACCCCCATTCTCTTGAATCGGAATCAAGCGCATTCGCCATTGTGCTACGGGCAGATTCAGTTGTTAATGATTTATTAAATTTCATTTTACTATTTTAAAAGTATTGTTGTCAATAAAGATTTGTGATATAATTTAAAAAATATGGGGGTACATAATTATGATTAACTTAATTCCTATGGCTCAAAATGTTAAGGAAAAAAACGGATTTTATACTTTCCCGGGCGCAGTTAATGTTTTTTCGGAAATTGAATTACCGCTTGTTAACACTGTTTCACAGGAAGACGGAGCAATTAGAATTTTTAAGGACGATTCTCTTGCTAAAGATGAATATTGCCTTAAGATTGACAGTAACGGCGTGAAAATTAAAGCGTCGGATAAAATCGGTGCATATTATGCGCTTCAATCAGTTCGTATGCTTGGCAGATTTGACGAAGGCAAAAAAACATTGCCTTATGTTGAAATTAAAGATAAGCCAAGATTTGAATGGAGAGGTTTAAGCCTTGATGAATCACGCCACTTCTTCGGCAAAGAGTATATTAAGAAATATCTTGATGAAATGTTTAGGTTAAAACTTAATATTTTTCATTGGCATTTAACAGATGATCAGGGTTGGCGTATAGAAATAAAAAAATATCCTCTTTTAACGGAAATCGGTTCTAAAAGAGCATATACGCACATTGGCGGTTGGAAGTGCACCAAAAAGGATGAAACTCCTTACGGCGGATATTATACTCAGGAAGATATTAAAGAAATTGTTGAATATGCAAAAGAAAGATGCATTTCAATAGTTCCTGAAATTGATGTTCCGGCACATTTTGCCGCTGCTCTTGCCGCTTATCCCGAACTTGCATGCCGCAATTTAAAAAGAGAGGTTCCGGGTTATTTCGGCGGACTTATTCCAACACTTGCAGGTGTGCGTGATTGGAACAGACCTCTTTGCATGGGCAAAGAATCAAGCATTAAATTTATGTTTGATGTTTATGATGAGGTTTGCGAATTGTTCCCATTTGAATATTTTCATGTGGGCGGCGATGAATGTGATGTTTCCGAATGGAAAACATGCCCCGATTGCCAAAAAGCAATGAAAGATAATAATTTAACTTCAGAGCGTGATTTGCAGCGTTTGCTTACTAACAGACTTTGCGAATACCTTAAAAGCAAGGGTAAGCATATGATTGGTTGGAATGAAGTGCTTAAAAGCGACGGAGTTGATAAATCCGTAGTTGTTCAACAGTGGCTTCCGGGCAAAGATAAAAATTGTGAAAACTATATCAATAACGGCGGCAAGCTTATAATGAGTAATCACAGCTCATTTTATTTTGATATGACATATGCTCAGTATCCGCTTCAAAACACATATAATTTTAACCCGTCAAAGTACGGCGTTAACAGCAGTAATATTAAAAATATTTTAGGTGTTGAGGGCGAGTTGTGGACGGAATGGATAGGCACAACGGAAAAGGTTGAATTTATGCTTCATCCAAGAATGGAAGCACTTGCAGAAGTTGCATGGCTTGATGAAGAAAAACGCGACTTTAACGATTTTCTTGCCAGATATAATGAGTATAAATCAGTTTATAAAAAAATCGGCTTAAATTATGCGCTTAATGAAATTGCGATGCCGAAAGGCTTTTTTAAGCGTTCACGCATTAAAAGCCAGTTTTTCAGAGGCAATCCGGATATGGAATTGCAGCAGAATAAAAAACTTAAAGGAGAACAATAAAAATGAAATTCAGCGATTTTCCTCAAGGTGTTGTTAAGGAAAATGTGGATTATACCGTTCATGAAATTACAAATGTAATTAAAAAATACGGTCCTCGTGAATCAGGTAACGATAACTGTTTTTCAGCCGAAAAACACATAAAAAAAGAACTTGATCAATTTTGCGACGAAACACATTTTGAAGAATACCAAATGGCTCCAAAGGCGTTTTTACACTTTACAAAAACAGTTGCCGTTTTAATTATTGCGGCTGTTGTAATCGGTCTTATTCTTGTGTTTACGGAAGTAATCAGCTTTTTTGTTGCACAGTGCATTGTGGGCATAGTTGTGGCAGGCTCGCTTTTTGTAACGTTTATGGAATTTTTGCTTTATAAGCAATTTCTTGACCCGATTCATAAAAAAGTTACTGCACACAATCTTGTTGCTTCAAGAAAACCAAGCGGAGAAATTAAAAAAAGAGTAATAATCAGCGGTCATATTGACGCTGCATATGAATGGCGCTATATTTACATTGGTAAAGATAAACTTTTCGGACCTGTAATGACAGGCGTAATCGGCGGCGCTGTTATTTCCTTTATTATTTCGGTAATTTGTGTTATTGCAAATTTTGTTGATATGGGTTTTTTCGGCGACTTTATGCTTAATTATTCTTATTATTTTCATATTTTAACGGCTTTGTTTATGGTTGCACTTTATTTCTTTGCCGATTTTAAACGTATTTCACCCGGTGCCAACGATAATTTAACAGGCACTTACGCAGCTGTGTGTGCACTTCGCATGCTTGATATGGCAGGCGTTGAACTTAAAAACACAGAAGTTGTGGCAATGATTAACGACGGTGAAGAGGCAGGACTTAGGGGTGCAAAAGCATTTGCAAAAGAACATCTTGACGAATATAAAAACGACGGTGTTGAAACAATAGCTATTTGTTGCGATACTTTAACGGACCTTGAATATCTTAACGTTTATTCAAAAGATATGACCGGCACTGTTAAAAATGATAAAGAAGTTTCAAAACTTGTTTATGATTCCGCTAAAGAAGCAGGATATGATGATGTTAAATACGAAACTGTATTTTTCGGTTCATCGGATGCTGCGGCGTTTACCCAGGCAGGCATTAAAGCAACATGCCTTGCGGCTATGGACCCATCACCTGCGGATTATTACCATAACCGCCGTGATACGGCAGACAGATTGGTGCCTGAGGCTATTGAAAAAGGCTTCAATATTGTGCTTGCATCTATTTTAAATTTTGATAATGAGTAAATGAAAAATCGGCAGTATATGCTTTTTGCATATACTGCTTCTTTTATTTTAACGGTTATATTCATTTTGTGTATTCAAATTGAAGATTTACTTAATCTGCCTGCTAATGTATACTGTGTTTACAGGAAATATTTGGAGAGGTGAATAAAATTGTTTGAAATTGATAATGAAAAAATAGGTAAATATTTAGACCGTCTTATTGAAACAAAATTTGATTCTGCACGTGATTTTTGCAGGGCATATTTAAGGCTTCAAAATGAAAATCTTGTTGAATCTGAAATAAGCAATATGTCAAACCGTATTTCACAAATAAAGAAAGGTGCAAAAGCGGTTCAAATTTATGATTTGCCCGCATTCAGTCAGCTGCTCGGTGTATCGTTTGAACAAATTTTAAGTGCCGGCGAATGCGGAAGCACAGGAATACAACAAAATACAAATTATACAATCGCACAGTCAAGTAACGAACAGGATTGGGTTGAATATATTAAAGACGGTCAAAATCCTTTTTGGCACCGTGATGAATACGGTAAAACAGTGATTGATTATGCCGTGGGTTTTGGAAATTACAAACTCATTAAATATTTGTATGATAATGAGTACATATTTTTTTCAGACGGTATGAAAACTGTAGGTAAATCACCTGTTAAAACATTTGGGGTAAATACAAAAATAAAAGAATTGGGTTTTGACGAAAATGCAGCAATAGATTTTGAGAGGGATTTGGCGTTGACTGACGAATTTCCTCATAATATAATTACTCAAGACCAACTGCGCTCACGCATTATTTCTCTTGCAATAAGTAATAATGATATAAAAATGCTTGAAGATTTAAAAGCACGAGAAACTCCTGAAATGTATTTTGGCAATATTAATTTTTATTGCGGCAGTTATGATATTGATTCTCATTATGATAAATATATGGTAAAAGAGATTTCCGAGGCGAATTGTAAAATTCTTAAATATTTTACAGATTGGTTTTATGTTCCCGATAGTGTGCGCCATAAAAACGGAGAACACAGCAAACATGTATTTGTGTTTCCTTATTACTCTCAATTGCTTGATTTTTTAATAGGCAACAATAAAAAGTTTGTCATTACGGCACTTGAAAAAGCCATAAATCATAATGAGCAGGCGTTTGACAAACTTTCTGAATTGGTTGTGCGTTTCAGAGGTATGAATGAAGTGTTTGCAAAGAACTGGCATGAACGTTTTGAATTTAGCGAAAACGGTGATTTTGTTTCGTTTTACAACCCTTTAACAGGTGAGGGAATGATAACAAACGTTGTTAATTCTTCAAAAAAATCTTCTGATATGCAAGTTAACATTCTTGTTGAAAAGCTTAACGATTCTTACAACAAAATTAAAAATATAACGGAAAGTAAGGAATTTAACAGCTAATGCTGTAATGAAAAAGGGTGAAAATTATGTTTTGTAAAAATTGCGGAAATAAGCTTGAAAAAAATGAAGCTGTTTGTCCTTATTGTATGACGCCGGTAAACGATAATTATATTCCGCCTCAGCCAAATGATGATAAAACAAATATTTGGCTTGGAATACTTGGTTTTTTTATTCCCCTTGTGGGCATTATTTTGTATTTTGTATACGATAAAGAAAATCATAAGCGTGCAATGCATTCAATAAAAGGTGCGGTAATAGGAATTATTACAAAACTTGTTATTACAGTGGTGTATTTGGTGCTTGTTTTTACCGGCGTTTTCAGATTATACAAAAATGTATTTTCATATATTACAGATAATACGTATTATGCCGATAATTACGATGTAACCGGTGAAGAAACAACAAGTTTTGATTTTTATGACTTTAATAAAAATTATTACGATGATAATGATTATACGCAATCATACGACGATTCATATGATTCATATGGATATGATGATTATAATTATGCTTATGATTACGATAATTAATTAAAAAAGGGCTTTGTGCTGTTAAGTTAAGCACAAAGTCCTTTTATTGTTTGTTGTTTTAATCAGCAGTTCATACCTGATTCAATCCAATCAAGTAATGAGGGGTATTCTTCTTTGTAATTGTCTAATTTTTCGCTGTTAGCGTCAACAAAAGCCTGAAATTCATCTGCATCTTCAAAATCAAATGTAAAGTCCTGTTCAAAATCGTAAGTCGCGGTAAAAAGATAGTCAAATAAGTCGTCTGCCGAGTAGTTTTCAAGCAATTTGTCTGCCACGGTTTCCGTTGTGTAATCAAGTGCGTTTTTAACTGTTGTTTCATAATCATCGGGTTCTGAAAAAATTTCGTCCGATTCATTGCAATATTCAATAATTTTATCTTCATAAATATCTAAATGGGCAAGGTAGTCAATAACGTCTTCAAGACCTGTTTCGTTAATTGAATCGTACATTCTGTAACCGAATTCACCAACAATGTTTTGTAATGCAACGGCTTTTAAAATGCTGTCAATTTCTTGATTTTCTTCGTCTACAATAACAAATCCGTCTTCTTTAAATTGCTCCCAAACCAATTCGTAAAAAACTTTGAATTTCGGTTTTTCTTCAAAAATTGCCTCATAAATATAAGAATCCAAATCCATAATTTTATTTAATCTCCTCTGTAATTTGTTTATATTGTAACCTAATATTACATAATTTTCAATATTGCATTAAGTATAATAATAGGATATAATTATTTTGATTAAATATTAAGTTTGAAGAGGACAAATTATGGTAGTTGAACTTACAAGTAAAAATAATAAAGTGCAGTGCCTGCAAGAAGGTGCAATGTTGCATTCATTAATAAAAAACGGTAAAGAATATTTATGGCAGGGAGATAAAGAACATTGGTCGGGTCAAGCTCCCGTTTGTTTTCCCATTGTCGGCGTTTTGCCAAACGGCAGTGCCGTTGCTTTCGGTAAAGAATGTAAAATGAATCGCCACGGTGTTGCAAGAATTAACCCATTTGAAATAAAAGAGCAGGGTAAAAATTATGTAACGTTTATTCAAAATTCAACCGAGGAAACAAAAAAATCTTTTCCTTTTGATTATTCTCTTGAAATTAAATATATTTTGACAGACGATACGGTTACTACGGAATATACCGTTACAAATATCGGAAATGAAAAAATGCCTTTTGTAATCGGCGGCCATCCGGCTTTCAACTGCCCTGTTAATGACGGTGAGGCGTTTGAAGATTATAAGGTTGTTTTTGACTGCGATTTAAATGCAGAATGTCTTCGACCCAATCATGAAACCGGCTTGGTAGACGTTGAAAAACGATATTCTGTTTTAAGCGGCAGTAATTTTATAAATATGAAGCATGACTTGTTTGAAGAGAACGATGCCATGATTTTTGACAATATTAAATCCAAATCAGTTTCTTTAATAGGAAAAAAAGGAAACGGCGTAAAACTTGAATTTCAGGATTTTACAAATTTGCTTGTTTGGTCTGCTTGCAATAATGCAAACTTTGTTGCCCTTGAACCCTGGACAGGTATTTCAAATTGCTCTGACGAAAACGAAATTTTTGAAAATAAAAGAGGAATGACGGTTCTTGAACCGAAAGAAACTGCAACATTTAAGTTTAAAATTACAATGATTTAAATAAACCTTTTGTGTAATATACGGTGATAAAATGAATTATTCAATGATAAGAACAGCCGCTGCTTCTTTAAAATTAAAGGTAGCAAATCCGGAATTTAATAAAAATCAAATTATAAATGCAATAAATTCTGCCGAAAAGCAAGAAGTAAGGCTTCTTGTAACCCCCGAACTTTCGATAACCGGCTATACTTGTGCCGATTTGTTTTTTAATACGGAACTTCAGCAGCAGGCTTTTTGTGCGTTAGGGGAAATTATAAACTACACAAAGGGCAAAAATATTGCTGTTTTGGTTGGTATGCCTGTTCCTTTTTGCAATAAACTTTATAATTGTGCCGTTGTTGTTTTAAACGGTGAAATAAAAGGCGTTGTTCCTAAAATTCATTTGGCAAATTATAATGAATTTTATGAAAAGCGCTGGTTTGCAAGCGGCAGTGATTTTTCAGCCTTGCAGGACATTGAACTTTGCGGTTGTAAAACAAAGATAGGCAGTCAAATTTTTAATTTGGGCGGCGGTGCTGTTTTGGGAGTGGAACTTTGCGAAGATTTGTGGGTAACAAATCCTCCCAGCGGTACGTTGGTTTTGCAAGGTGCAAATATTATTGCAAATCTTTCCGCAAGTAATGAATACGTTTCAAAGGCACGTTACAGAATGTATTTAATTTCAAATCAGTCTGCCCGTTGCGTATCCGCTTATGTTTATGCAGGCGCATCCGTTTACGAAAGTACTACCGACCTTGTTTTCAGCGGCGCAACAGTTATTGCCGAAAACGGCGGCGTTTTGGCAAAAGGCAGTCGTTTTGAAAGGGAAAATGTTTTAACGATAGGCGATGTGGATGTTGAAAAATTAAACAATCTTCGCAGAAACAATATGTCTTTTGATAATTGTTTGGAAAACGCAACTGTTGTTGACTGCTTTGTTGAAAATAAAGAAAATGATTTAAAATATCGCTTTGTGGATTCACATCCCTTCGTTCCGTCAGACAAAAATCAAATTCGTGAAAGGTGCGAGGAGATTTTTGCAATTCAGTCAGCAGGTTTGGCAAAAAGGCTGGAGCATGTGGGTTCATCCGGTGCTGTTGTGGGCATTTCAGGCGGTCTTGATTCAACACTGGCATTGCTTGTTTGCGTGCAGGCAATGAAGTTAATCGGCAAAACAAATGCTGATATTTTAGGGGTCACAATGCCGGGTTTCGGCACTACGGACAGAACGTATAACAATGCTGTTGATTTAATGAAATCCCTGGGCGTTACAATTAAGGAAATAAGCATTAAAGACGCATGCATTCAGCATATGAAAGATATTGAACATGATGAAAGCGTTAAAGATATAACATATGAAAACACCCAGGCGAGGGAAAGAACACAAATTCTTTTTGATTTGGCAAATAAACACGGGAAATTGCTTGTGGGTACGGGAGATTTAAGCGAACTTGCAATGGGTTGGTGCACTTATAACGGCGACCATATGAGTATGTACGGCGTTAATGCGTCTGTACCCAAAACTCTTGTAAGGTATCTTGTCGAATATGTGGCGCAAATAAGTGATGAAAAAACATCAAAAATTCTTTATGATGTGCTGGATACGCCTGTTTCACCCGAACTTTTGCCGCCGGATGAAAACGGCAAAATCGCTCAAAAAACAGAGGAAAATATAGGTCCGTATGAATTGCATGATTTTTTCCTTTACAATTTTGTGCGCTTTGGATATTCAAAAGAAAAAATACTTGCTCTTGCAACGAAAGCCTTTAGCGGTAAATATGAAAAAGATGTTGTTGAAAAATGGCTTAATGTATTTTTAAAACGCTTTTTTATCAGTCAATTTAAGCGCAGTTGTATACCTGATTCGCCAAAGGTGGGCTCTGTATCGCTCAGTCCGAGAGGTGATTGGCGTATGCCTTCCGATGCGGATTTCAGCGCATTTATAAAATAACTCAAAAGGGGTAAAATTATGGAAGATAACAAAGAAAAGAAAACCGTAAACAAGAAAAAAGCTGCCATAATTGTTTCTGTTATAGCGGCAGTTGTAATTGTTGCGTTAATTGTGGTATATGCGGTTAAAAAAGATGATAACGGTTATGTGGATTTGCCTGTAACTGAAATTGTTACTGATGAAAACGGTGAGCCTGTAACAGATGAAAACGGTAATGTTGTTACCCGTGCTGTAACTGATGCAAGCGGTAATACCGTAACCGAAAAGGCAGACGAAAATACTTCGTCAGGCAACACAAACGGCGCTGCAAACAATTCAAATGCAGGCGGTAATAATGCGGCAACAGGTAAAACCGATTCAAATAACAACACAACAGTAAAACCAAATGATAAAACAACCACGAAAAAGGAAACTACAACAAAACCAAAGGCAAGGAAAATCAGCGTAACAGTTAAATTTCCTCAAGGTCAAACAACAGATACGGTTTTGATTTATGTGGATGACCAACTTGTCAGCGAAGAAGAAGTTACGGTTGGCAGAGACGGACTTTATACATTTGAAACGGAAGATAAGTACAAAGGTGATGTGAAAATTTCCGCTTCGCTTAAAAATTACAAAAGCTCTGCTTCTTTTACAGTTTCGGCAAGCAGTTCGTCGGTAAGACTTGATATGCCTCTTAATCATGTAGAAGAAGTTGTGGGTGAAGACGATTAAACGATTTTTAAAAGTTCTCTGAATTTTCAGGGAACTTTTATTATTTTTACTAAAAAACGAATATAAACATAGTGTAAAATATATAAAATAATATGTTGAATTTGGTAACCTTGCGTGTTATAATGTTTAAGGTTATGGGGGTATTATACCCACAACTTACTTTATTTATGATAATTTTTTTATTAGGAGGAATTCCAATGGCAAGGAAAAAGAAAACCATGGATGGTAACAACGCCGCCGCTCACGTGTCATATGCGTTTACGGAAGTTGCTGCTATCTATCCCATCACACCTTCATCTGTTATGGCTGAAGTTACAGATGTGCTTTCATCAAAAGATGCTAAAAACATTTTTGGCCAAAATGTAAGAGTTCAGGAAATGGAATCCGAAGGCGGTGCCGCAGGTGCTGTTCACGGCTCTCTTTCAGCAGGTGCTTTAACTACTACTTACACTGCTTCACAGGGTCTTTTACTTATGATTCCGAATATGTATAAAATCGCAGGTGAATTGCTTTCTTCTGTAATTCACGTATCTGCTCGTTGCGTATCTACTCACGCTCTTAACATTTTCGGCGATCATTCCGATATTTATGCATGCCGTCAAACAGGTTATGCAATGCTTTGCTCAAACAACCCGCAGGAAGTTATGGATTTAGGTGCAGTTGCTCACCTTTCAACTCTTAAATGCGGTGTTCCTTATCTTCATTTCTTTGACGGTTTCCGTACTTCTCACGAAATTCAAAAAATTGAAGTTTGGGATTATGATGAACTTAAAGAAATGGTTGATATGGATGATGTAAGACGTTTCCGTCAGCATGCTCTTAATCCGGAACATCCTACTCTTCGCGGTTCAGCAGAAAACTCAGATATTTTCTTCCAGCACAGAGAAGCTTGCAATAAGTATTATAACGACGCTGTTGAAACAACAGTTATGTATATGAACGAAGTTAATAAGAGAATTGGCACAGATTATAAGCCATTCAATTATTACGGCGCAGAAGATGCAGACAGAGTTATTATTGCTATGGGTTCTGTTTGTGATACTATTGCAGAAACAGTTGATTACCTTAACGCAAACGGCGAAAAGGTTGGTCTTGTAAAAGTTCATCTTTACAGACCTTTCTCTGCTAAATATCTTCTTGACGTTATTCCGTCAACAGTTAAAACAATTTCTGTTATCGACAGAACTAAAGAACCCGGCTCAATCGGCGAACCTCTTTACCTTGATGTTGTTGCTGCACTTAAAGGTTCTGCATTTGAAACAACACCTGTATACAACGGACGTTACGGTCTTGGTTCAAAGGACACTGTACCTGCTCATATTATTGCAATTTATAACAATATGAAAGCAGAACAGCCAAAAACAACATTTACAATCGGTATTATTGATGATGTTACAAACCTTTCACTTCCTATCGGTGAACATATTGACACCACACCTGCTGGCACAACAAGCTGTAAGTTCTGGGGTCTCGGTTCAGACGGTACTGTAGGTGCAAACAAAGACTCTATCAAAATTATCGGTGATAATACAGATAAGTATGCACAGGGCTATTTCTTCTATGATTCAAAGAAATCAGGCGGTATCACAGTATCTCACCTTCGTTTCGGCGACAGCCCGATTACTTCTACATACCTTATTAATAAAGCAAACTTCGTTGCTTGCCACTGCCCTTCATACGTAACAAAGTACGATATGGTTCAAGACATTGTACCGGGCGGCACATTCCTTCTTAACTGCATTTGGACTCCGGAAGAACTTGACAAAGAACTTCCTGCTTCTATGAAGAGATACATTGCAGAAAATAACATTAACTTCTATATCATTAACGGTATTAAAATTGCAGAAGAAGTTGGTCTTAAAGGCCGTGCTTCAACAATTCTTCAATCTGCATTCTTTACAATTTCAGGTATTCTTCCTGTTGATAAAGCAATCACTCTTATGAAAGACAAAGCAACTGCTAAGTTCTCAAAGAAGGGTGACGCTATTGTTGCAGCTAACCACAACGGTATTGACAGAGGTTCAAAAGAACTTATTAAAGTTGATGTTCCTGAAAGCTGGAAAGATGCTGTAGACGAAGAAAAAGAACTTGTTGTTGATACAGACCGTCCTGAAATGGAAAAATTCGTAAAAGAAATTCTTACTCCTGTAGGTCATCAAAAGGGCGATTCAATCCCTGTTTCAAAATTTGTTGACATGGCAGACGGTGTATATCCTCAAGGTTCAGCAGCATTTGAAAAACGTGGTATTGCTGTTGACGTTCCTGAATGGGATCCTACTGCTTGTGCACAATGTAACAGATGTGCTATGGTTTGCCCACATGCAGTAATTCGTCCTGTTGCTCTTACAGCAGAACAGGTTGCAGCTGCTCCTGCAAACACAAAAACAGTAGACCTTAAAGTTCCTAAGGATTCAGGTCTTAAATATGCACTTATCGTTTCAACACTTGACTGCACAGGTTGTGCTTCTTGTGCAAACGTATGTCCTACAAAATCTCTTACAATGAAGCCAATCGCTTCTCAGCTTGATGAACAGCCGGTATTTGACGCTCTTTGTAAGTTAGATCCTAACCCAACAGTTGCTTCAGACAACACAATCGTTTCAACTCAATATCTTAAACCTTATCTTGAATTCTCAGGCGCTTGCGCAGGTTGCGGTGAAACACCTTATGCAAAGCTTGTAACTCAGCTTTACGGTGATAAGATGTATGTTGCAAACGCAACAGGTTGTTCTTCAATTTGGGGTGGTTCTGCTCCTTCAACTCCTTACACAGTTGATAATAAGGGCAACGGTCCTGCTTGGTCAAACTCATTGTTTGAAGATAACGCTGAATTCGGTTTAGGTATGTTCCTTGCTCAATCACAAATTCGTGCAAGACTTGCTGCAGATGCAACTGCTCTTAAAGACAGCTCTGTAGGCGAGGAAGTTAAAGCTTACCTTGACACATTTAACAGCACTCGTGGAAATGACGCTCCTGCAAAAGCTCTTATTTCTGCTCTTGAAAATGCAGATTTAACAGGCGATGAAAAAGCAGCTGCAGAAGACTTCCTTAAAGATAAAGATTATGCAGCAAAGAAGAGCCAGTGGATCTTCGGCGGCGACGGTTGGGCTTATGATATCGGCTTCGGCGGTCTTGACCACGTACTTGCTCAAAATCAAAATGTAAACGTTCTTGTATTTGATACAGAAGTTTACTCTAACACAGGCGGTCAGGCTTCAAAGGCTACACCAACAGGTGCAGTTGCTCAGTTTGCCGCTTCCGGTAAAATTACAAAGAAAAAAGACCTTGCTAAAATTGCAATGTCTTACGGTTATGTATATGTTGCACAGGTTGCTATGGGCGCAGATTATAACCAATGCTTAAAGGCTATGAAAGAGGCAGAAGCATACGACGGTCCTTCACTTATCATTGCTTACGCTCCTTGTATTAACCACGGTATTAAAATGCCGTTTAACCAGGCTGAACAGAAGAAGGCTGTTACAGCAGGTTATTGGAACCTCTTCAGATTCAATCCTGCTCTTGTTGAACAGGGTAAGAATCCGTTCTCACTTGATTCAAAAGCTCCTACAGGAGATTACATTGAATTCATTAACGGTGAAACACGTTATTCATCACTCAGAAGAAGCTTCCCTGAAAAGGCAGATAAGTTGTTTAATATTGCCGCTGATAATGCAGTTGCTAAATATAACGACCTTCTTCGTACTGTTGAATACTACGAGCCTAAAAAGGATTAATCTTAAATAAAGTTTTAAAATCAAGGGAATCGAGCAATCGGTTTCCTTGATTTTTTTGTTTTTATATTTTATAATACAGTGAAAATTTATTTAGGAGATTGATTAATGAATTCAGGTTATAAAAAAACTGTCCGTGCATGTTTTGTGGGCTATATTGTGCAGGCGATAGTTAATAATTTTGCGCCTCTTTTGTTTTTAACTTTTCAAAAAAGTTATAATATTCCTCTTTCTCAAATAACGTTGCTTGTTACTGTTAATTTCGGGCTTCAGCTTGTTATTGATTTGGCTTCGGTTTCGTTTATAGAAAAAATTGGCTATCGAGCGTCTTTGGTTATCGCTCACATTGTTTCTGCTGTCGGGCTTGTGTCGCTTACATTTTTGCCGGAATTGTTTTCAAATGCTTTTTTGGGTTTGTTGCTGTCTGTTGTTATTTATGCTGTAGGCGGCGGCTTGCTTGAGGTTTTAATCAGCCCGGTTGTAGAAGCATGCCCAACGGATAATAAAGAAACGGCAATGAGTTTGCTTCATTCCTTTTATTGTTGGGGCCATGTGGGCGTTGTGTTGGTTTCAACAGCATTTTTCTATATTTTCGGTATTAGTAATTGGAAAATATTGGCTGTTATATGGGCAATTATTCCCCTTGTTAACTGTTTTGTGTTTCTTAATGTTCCTATTAATCAGCTTAATGATGAAAAGTCAGGCGGTGCTTCGGTAAAGGAATTATGCAAAACAAAATTATTTTGGGTTTTTATGCTTATAATGCTTTGCGCAGGAGCTTCTGAACAAGCGGTAAGTCAGTGGGCGTCAACTTTTGCCGAACAAGGTTTGGGCGTTAATAAAACAATAGGCGATTTGGCAGGTCCTATGTCTTTTGCGGTGCTTATGGGTATTTCAAGAGTGTTTTACGGTAAATTCGGCGAAAAAATTGATTTAAACAAATTTATGATAGGCAGCAGCGTTCTTTGCGTGTTATCGTATATTTGTATCGGTTTGGTTAATAATCCGGTAATTTCACTTGTTGCATGTGCTGTTTGCGGTCTTTCGGTGGGTATTATGTGGCCCGGGGCTTACAGTAAGGCTTCTGCAAGTATAAACGGTGGTTCTACGGCTTTGTTTGCGTTGCTTGCACTTGCAGGAGATTTGGGTTGTACAACAGGTCCTACATTGGCAGGCGAAGCGGCAAATGCTGCAGGCGGTAATTTAAAAACAGGAATTTTATGTGCAGTGATTTTTCCTGTTCTTTTAATTGTTGGTATGATTATATATTTAAATGATAAATCGGTTAAAGCCGTAAAGGAGTAAATTATGTTTAGGGAAATGAGAAGAATTCATCAGCAAATGCCTGATGAAGATGCAAAGAAAATATTAAAAAATGCTGATTACGGCACTTTGGCAGTAATAGGTGATGGGGGATACCCATATGCCGTGCCGCTTAACTATGTTTATTATAACGGTAAAATTTATGTTCATTGTGCAAAAAAAGGGCATAAGGTTGACGCAGTTAATAATTGTGCAAAGGCTTCTTTTACAGTTGTGGGCGAAGAGAAGGTTTTAAAAGAAAAATACACTTCATATTATAAAAGCGTTATTGCTTTCGGAACAGCCAAAACAGTTGAAGATGAAAATTTAAAGCGTGAAGCGGTTATGGCTTTAAGTAAAAAGTATGTTCCTTTCAGTGATGAAGAAATTATGAAGGAAGTAAACAGCTTTGCATCTGCTCTTTGTGTAATTGAGTTAACTATAGAACATTTAACAGGCAAGGAGTATAAACCGCAGGTATAAAAAAAGAGGCACATATAAGTGCCTCTTTTAATTTTTGTCTACTGCAATTTTTCAAATTTTGGGTAATATTTAAATTTCGCTTTTCCTATTATTTTGCTTTGTGCAACATATTTGTTGTTCCAATAACGGGAATCGGCAGAATTGTTTCTGTTATCCCCCATACAGAAGTAAAGGTTTTCTTCCACAATATAGTTACCTTTATCGTCTTTAACACAGTATTTTTGCGTAAATTCATTTTCGCCAACCTGCATTCCGTTTTCGGCAAAGCAGTTACCCTTGTCGTCCTGAGTAATTATTTCACCTTTTTCCGGTATGTAATAGGGGCCAAAATCGCCTCTTGGTTTATCATATGTTAAAAAGCTTTGGTCGGTTTGATATGTGTTGCCGTCTTTGTCGGTAATGTAGGCAACTCCGTCTGTAATTGTAACGGTTTCGCCCGGCATACCGATAATTCTTTTAACATACGGTTCCTTTTCATTGTCGGGAAATCTGAAAATAATAATGTCGTATCTTTCAGGGTCATCGTTAATGTAAGCAAGTCTGCTTGCTATAACTCTGTCGCCTGCATTTATTGTGCTTGTCATAGAACCGGTGGGAATTCTTGCATTGGCGAAAACGAAGGTTTTAAGCAATAGGGCAATAACAACAGCTATAACGATGGGTAAAAGAAAATCAATGGTGCTTTTAAGTTTGCTTGGCTCTTTTTTGCCATTGCCGTCGTTTTGCTTTTTGTTATCAATTTTATTTTCAATTTCGCCGTTTGCAATTTTATTTTCAATTTTATCAATTTTTTCGGTTGCGCTTAAATCGGTTTTTATTTCCGTATTAAAATACTTTGCACCGCATTTAGTGCATTCAAGCCAATCGCCGTCTTCAATTAATGTTTCGCAGCCGCATTTTTTGCAAACCATAAAATTACCTCTTTCTGTTGCGTTTGCCTTTTTTTATCAGCGGCATAGGTGCCGCAATTTCGTTATATGGCGTGGCATTGTTTATTATTTCAAAGCTGTCCATATTACTTGTTAGCTCGGTTGAGATTACAGGTTTTGTTTTTTTGTCATATCCTGAACAGTCAAGCTTGTTACCGATATAAATTTTAACCATTCTGTTCTTTTCTCTGACTATGGTTATATTGTGCTTTCCTTCGCTTATAACACTTTCCGATTTAAGGTTGAGAGTTCCTACCGTTGCTTCAATATAACCTTTGTTAACTTTAATTAACACATCGTCATTTTCGCAAACAGTGGCATTTGAACCGTCGGTAACAAAGCGAACGGTAAAATCATTGCCGTTTGCTGTATAAGCACGGCGCCTGTCTTCCTCACCAAACTGAAGAATTTTAATTTCAAACGGAGCCAATGTCATATTAATTTTGTCGTTATAATTATAAATCTCATTGCCGGCGGATGCTGATTTGTTAATAACATCAAATCGCTTGATTCCGTGCATATTTTCAGGGCATCCCATTAATTTGTTTAAAGTTAATGTAAGGGGAGCGGCTTCGTTTGTTGGGTTTCTTAACGCAATAATGCCCTCTCCGTCTTTTGTCCATGAGGCGTAGCAATAAACATTGTTTTCCGTAGGGTCGCCGCCGATAAACATTGCGTTTTTAAGAATGTGGTAATTTGCCTTTTGCCAATTAATGCAATCGGCAAGTATTTGCCACTTTTCTTCGTTCATCATGCTTTCTGAAATATAAAGTTCATTTAAAGCAGCACCACGGCAGGCATTAAAGTAAAATGCTTTTTCAAATTCATCGTCTGTATAGTCAAGATTTGCTTCGTCGCCGTAAATAGGCTCGTGATTGTAAATCCTTGATGCAGGGAATTGTGCACATCTTTTAAACCAAAAGTTATAATAAATTCCGTCTCTGTATGTTATTTCGGCATCAACCTGTGCCTGTTCGCCGTTTTCATAATTTTGTGCAAATCCTATGTCTGAACTGTTTTGAAGCCAAACGGAATTTACATATTGCAGCCACCAAGGAGATGGGTTAACGTAGCAAGTCATATTAATCCACATTGTTTTGCCTTGACTTTCTCTTACATTGTGCAAGGCTTTGAAAATTTTAATCCATCTTCTCCACATCTGGGTAACAAAATACATGTTTTCGTGGCCGCCTGTTATGTGGTCGTGTTTTTCGTTTGTGCAGGGCTTAAGACAAAATCCGTCTAACTTCCAATAGGAAATATCGTTTTCAAGGGTTGCGTTAACAAGAAATTCTTCAAGATTTTTTAAGTAGCTTTTTGACGCTACGCAAATGTCTTTTGAATTTGCGTTGAAATATCCCATCTTTTTCTTTTCCATTTTTTTTGCAAACGGAGTGTTGAAATTATATCCGCCTCTGGGTCCAAGCCACAAACCGAAATTACTGCCTAATTTGTTTGCTATTGTTGCCGAATCTAAAATTCCGTTAGGAAATTTCTTTGGGTTATAAGACCAAAACGAGCTTTTGTAATCATTCCATCCGTCATCCATTACATATCCGTCAAGGGGAGGAATTCCGTGGGATGACAATTTGCTTTCAACTTTGTAAAATGCTTTTCTTATATTTTCTTCATTAATATTAAGCATTCTGTCATACCAAGTGTTATATTGCACTCTGTATGGCGACGGTAATGCTATTTTTTCAATGTATTCGTAAAAAGAATTTTGAAGTTCTGCCAATGAGCAGCCTTTTGCCGCACCCATAACTGTTGTGGGGCAAATAAGTTTGTCTTTAACCGATTTGCCTATGTAGTATACTATTTGACCTCTGCCGTGAAGTATTTCGTTTTTAGTTGCGGGAAATTCGCAGCCGAAGAAAAGACTGTCAATATAAAAAGGTTGACCTAAATTTGACCAATAAGCGTCAATTTCTCCTTCTGATTCGGGAACTGTAAATGAAGATGTGGAGTTGATAATTCCAACGTTTTCAAGAATAATGCAGTCAATTTTTTTGGGCGCACTTTGGGTTACGGCGATTTGTTTTTCAATGGTGTTTTCGTCCTTGCCCAAGCGGTATGTAAGTGTAACCGTTGTGTTCATGGTTTCTGCAAAGCGGAAAAATAATCTGCCGTTTTTTTCAACGCTTTCGGTTACATGAAGACCTTTTGATGTAAATTCATCACCGTCTGTGAATTTTACAACAAATTCACTGCCGCTGCCGTCGGGAATAAAATCAAGACCTGAATATTTATTTGTTATTTTAGAAGCAAAAAGCGTGCCGTCGTTAATTTTAAATTCTCTTTTTAAACGGTCGTTTTCAAGTTTATACATAGCTGCAGTCGTCCTTTAATTACATTTCTTCTTCTATTTGTTTAAGAGCTTGTGCAAGTTGGTCCGGGCAAGATGTGGTTTTAAATCCGCATTTAATGCCGTCTAATCTGTCTATAACTTCATCAATATCCATTCCTGTAACAAGCTGACCTATTCCTTTTAAATTTCCGTTGCATCCGCCTATAAATTCAACGCTGTTAATTGTTTTGTCATCAGCAACATCAATGTTGATTTGTGAAGAGCATGTGCCCTTTGTTTTATATGTATATGTCATTTTTTAAACTTCCTTAATTAATTATATTATACTTTATTACATTATAACTTTAACATCCGTTTTATGCAATAAGTAACTGTTAAATATTTAAGTACAAATTTTAAATTAATTTTAAATGTTGCTTGAAATATAGTGCCTTGTGTGATAAGATTTTATTGCAAAAGTGCAATTTTATTCAAAGAGGTAATTACTTATGGAAAAACTTAAAGTTGGTATTATCGGTGCAGGCCGTATCGGTCAGGTACACGCAAAATCAATTACATATCACATTCCCAATGCAGAAATTGTTGCAATTTCCGACATTTATGTTGACGGTGCAAAAAAAGTAGCCGAAGAATTGGGAATTCCTAATTATTATCAAGATTATCACGAGATTTTAAATAATCCTGAAATTAAAGCGGTTCTTATTTGTTCTTCAACAGATACCCATGCTGATATTGCTTGTGAAGCCGCTGCTGCCGGAAAGCATATTTTCTGCGAAAAACCTGTTGATTTAACTGTTGAAAAGATTAAAAAGGTTATTGAAGCAGTTGACAAAGCAGGTGTTAAACTTCAAATCGGTTTTAACAGAAGATATGACCATAACTTCGCATATATTAAGGAACTTGCAAATAAAGGCGAAATCGGCAATCTTCAAACAATTAAAATTACAAGCCGTGACCCTGAACCGCCTTCAATAGATTATGTAAAGGTTTCGGGAGGTATTTTCCTTGATATGACAGTGCATGATTTTGATATGGCACGTTTTATCGGCGGCGAAGTTGAAGAGGTTTATGCAAATGCAACCGTTATGGTTGACCCTGAAATCGGTAAGGCAGGGGATGTTGACACAGCCCTTGTTGCACTTAAATTCAAGAGCGGTGCAATAGGTGTTATTGATAACTGCCGTAAAGCTGCTTACGGTTATGACCAAAGACTTGAAGTGTTCGGCTCAAAAGGTCAGGCAACAGCAGGTAATGATACACCTACTAACGTATTGTTTATTAATGAAAACGGTAAGGTAGGCGACAAGCCGCTTTACTTCTTCCTTGAAAGATATATGCAGTCATTTACCGACGAAATGACACAGTTTATTGATTGCGTTATTAATGATAAACCTACCCAAATAACGGTTTATGACGGATTGGAAGCTCTTCGTTTGGGCTTGGCTGCAAAAAAATCTGTTGCAGAGCACAGACCTGTTAAACTTTCGGAAATAGAGGCTTAAATTATGAAAAGAGAAAGACTTACAATGGCTCAGGCTCTTGTTAAGTTCCTTGACAATCAGTATGTTGAATGCGACGGAGTGGAAACAAAATTTGTTTCCGGCATTTTCGGCATTTTCGGCCACGGTTGCGTTGTGGGCGTTGGTCAGGCACTTGAACAAGGCGGTCATAATTTAAAATTTTATCAGGGCAAAAATGAGCAAAATATGGGTCTTGCTGCTGTTGCTTATGCTAAGCAGATGGACAGAAAGGCAATTATTCCCTGTGTTTCTTCAATAGGTCCCGGCGCAACAAATATGGTTACTGCTTGCGGTTGTGCAACGGCAAACAGAATACCTCTTCTTGTTTTACCGGGTGATACATTTGCGTGCCGTCAGCCGGACCCTGTTCTTCAGCAGGCAGAGTTTTTTGACAACTACGGCAGAACGGTTACAGACGCATTTAAGGGCGTTTGCCATTATTTTGACAGAATTGTTCGCCCTGAACAGTTAATGACTGCGTGCATTAACGCTATGCGTGTTTTAACAGACCCGGCAGATACGGGTGCCGTTTGCCTTGCAATGCCACAGGATGTAGAGGGCGAAGCATATGATTACCCCGAGCATTTTCTTCAAAAACGTGTTTGGCATTTAGACAGAAGACCGGCAACTAAATCACAAATTGAAAGAGCAACTGCTCTTATTAAGCAATCCAAAAAGCCGGTTATTGTTTGCGGCGGCGGCGTTCGTTACAGCGGTGCTGAAAAGGAACTTCTTGAATTTGCGGAAAAATATAATATTCCGATTACCGAAACACAGGCAGGTAAAGGCTTAATTGATTGGAAGCATCCTCTTAATTTGGGCGGTATCGGCGTAACAGGCGGTAAGGCTGCCAATGTTATCGGCAGGGACGCTGATTTGGTTATCGGCGTGGGTACAAGATTTTCTGATTTTACAACTTCTTCAAAATGGTTGTTTAATGAAAATCGCAAGGTGCTCGGTATTAATGTTTGCCCGTTTGACGCATACAAAATGGATGCAGAGGCTGTTGTTGCAGACGCAAAAGAAGTGCTTTCTTCTCTTATTGAAAGCTGCAACGGTTATAAATCTTCATATACCAATGAAATTTCAACTGCTAAAACAGAGTGGGATGAAATTGTTGATAATTATTATTCAACAGAGCTTGAAGGCGGTCTTAATCAAACATTGGCTCTTGGCATCATAAATGAATTTATGAATGACGAAGATGTTGCCGTAGGTTCTGCCGGTTCATTACCCGGTGATATGCAAAGATTGTTCAGACCTAAAAATCGCGGTACATATCATATGGAATACGGTTATTCGAATATGGGCTATGAAGTTAACGGCGCACTTGGCGTTAAACTTGCAAAGCCGAACGCAGAGGTTTATACATTTTGCGGCGACGGTTCGTTTATTATGGGACATTCAGAGCTTTATACTGCTCTTCAGGAAAATCTTAAAATTAATGTGTGCCTTTTTGATAATATGGGTTGGGGTTGTATTGAAAATCTTCAAAACAATCAGGGCACAGATACATTTGGCACCGTGTTCCGTGCAAGAAATCCTGTAACAGGTATGCTTGACGGTGATGAAATTGATGTTGATTTTGCAAAAATAGCAGAAGGCTACGGTGCAAAAGCATATACAATCAGAACATCTGCAGAATTAAAAGCAGCGCTTGAAGATGCTAAAAAGCAAACAAAATCTGTTTTGTTTGATATTAAAGTGCTTCCTAAAACTATGACTCCCGGTTTTGAATCTTGGTGGCGTGTAGGCGTTGCCGAAGTTTCAAAAAGCGAAAGAGTTGCCGCTGCGTATGAAGATATGCAAAAGCATATTAAGAATACATTTGATTATTAATTTGAAAGGTTACGGAAATAAAAATGCTTGATCCTAAAAAAGTTAAACTTGCCATTGCTCCAATAGGTTGGACAAATGATGATATGCCGGATTTAGGTGCGGAAAATACATTTGAGCAGTGCATAAGTGAAATGGCACTTGCAGGCTTTAAAGGCTCTGAAATCGGAAACAAATATCCGTCAGACCCGGCTGTGCTTAAAAAATATCTTGATATAAGAGGACTTCAAATTTGTAACGCTTGGTTTTCTTCTTATTTAACTTCAAAGCCTTATGAGAAAACAATAGAGGCTTTTAAAGCACATTGTGACAAACTTTATGCTTTGGGCGCAAAAGTAATCGGTGCATCCGAACAAGGCAATTCAATTCAAGGCTGCCTTGATAAATCAATTCTTGATGAAAAGCCTTATTATACAGACGAACAATGGCAAGTTGTTGCAAAAGGTTTTAATGAAATGGGTGCATATGCAAAATCAAAGGGTATGTATTTTACAGTGCATCATCATATGGGCACTGGTGTTCAAACTGTTGAAGAAATTGATAAACTTATGGAACTTACAGACCCGGATTTAGTTTATCTTCTTTTTGACAGCGGTCATCTTACTTTTGCAGGCATTGACCCGGTTCCTGTTTTGAAAAAGTATATCAACAGGGTTAAACATGTTCATCTTAAAGATGTTCGTCTTGATGTTTATAATAATCAGGTTGTTCCTAATCATATGTCATTCCTTGATGCGGTTCGTGCAGGTGTATTTACCGTTCCCGGAGATGGCGATGTTGATTTTAAACCTATTTTTGACATTCTTGAAGAAAGCGGCTATGAAGGCTGGGTTGTAGTTGAAGCAGAGCAAGACCCTGCAAAGGCAAATCCGTTTGAATATGCTGTAAAGGCAAGAAAATATATTGCCGAAAATACAGGACTTTAATTTTACAAAACGGTTTAATGTTTGCTTTTGCAAATGTTAAACCGTTTTTGCTTTGTAACAAACAGTGGAAAAATCACACTGTTAAATAATGCTGTTTTCAAAATTTATTCACGGCAAAATTTTGAAACGGTGAAATCACTGCATGTTTTTGTTTAAACAAAATAAGACATATGGTGATACAATAAATTGTTAGTTGCTTTAAAGGCTTGGTGATTATAATGAAAATAACTTTAAAAAAATTTTTGGCACTTTTAATTGTGTGCGTTTTGGCTTTGCAGTCATTTCCGTTAAGTGCTTTTGCCGGTGAAATAACAAGTAATGATTCTGAAACACAATTAAGTAACAATGCACTTTTAAATTCTGCGGTTGAAAACGGTGTTGTTCCTAAGGGAAAAGGTGTTTGGATAAATAATGATTCAAGAAAAATATTTGTTGATTTGTTAAACAGCGTTGCAAATCAAAATTATTTTATTGATGAAAACGGCTATTTAGCGTTTAATAAAACTGCCGATTCAAATAATTCTTATGATAAAAAAATCAGCAAATTAATTAACGGCAATAAAACTGTTGTTGTTTCAATTTCAGATACTTACGGTGCTTACAATTCTGTAAAAGAAGAAGCATATTCTGTAATGCTGGAAGATGATGAATCCGCTCTTATTTTTCATCTAAACGGAAAAACAGATGTTGTTGTTTTAAACTATTATCATTATGCGCTTCATTGTAACGAAAATAACAGCAATGTTAACTATACAAATGAGGAACTTATAAATAATTTTTTAAACGTTTTCGATTCAGATTCATCTGCGGTAATAACAGATAAAGATTCATCAAGTATTGCTTCATATTCTGCAAGAGCAGCTTCAAGGGCAAGAATACCTTCTGTTACGCTTTATAAGAATTTTACATACGGCACATACGGCAAAAGCGGTAATTCAAGAAACTTAAATTGGTATAAAATCGGCAACGGACCTAATGTGGTTATTGCTGTTTTTGCACAGCACGGTTGGGAAGACGCTTGGTCTGCCGACGGTGCAGAGCTTGTTAAAATTGCAGATGATGTTATGAGCAGTCTTTCATCAATGAATCAAAATATATTTAATGATTGGACGGTTTATATAATTCCTTACGCTAATCCCGACGGTATTGCAGATGGTTATACAAATAACGGCCCCGGCAGGTGTACAGTTACCACAAAAGTAGATATGAACAGGTGCTGGCCGGCAGATTTTAAAGCAGTTACTTCATCAGGCAGAAATTATACCGGCAGTTCTCCTCTCGGCGCACCTGAAGCTGTGGCTTTAAAAGATTTTATAAGTAAAAATATAGGTAATTATACAAATGTTGTTCTTGATGTGCACGGCTGGCTTGATAAATCATACGGCGATACAAAAGTAGGTTCGTATTTTGATAAGGAGTTCGGTTTCAGTCATAAGGCGTCATACGGCTCGGGTTATCTTCAAAACTGGGCATATCATCAAAAAAATACAAGAGCAAGTCTTATTGAATTTCCTGAACCTAACAGTTCGTCGGATATAATTAAATATAATTACGCAGGTAAGTTTACGAATGCGCTTGTTAATATGATGAACGGTTTAACAAGTGAAAGACCTATTGAGGTAGGTTCGGTATCTAATGTAAAAGTAAGTAATGTTTCGGGTGTATCAGCCACACTTTCTTGGTCCGCGGCTTCAAATGCCACAGGCTATGTGGTAGAAACGCTGTCAAGTCAGAAAGGAAATTGGAAAAAAGCCGCAACCACATCAAATACAAGTTATACGTTAACAAATTTACAGTTAGC
>OMBQ01000321.1_pt1 | contig 61079 bp, 60 predicted proteins | sample 1674311 | NCBI WGS metagenome assembly OMBQ01 (sample SAMEA103958160, study PRJEB25191) | human gut metagenome | biome: human-associated habitat [ENVO:00009003]; feature: intestine environment [ENVO:2100002]; material: feces | place: Germany | collected 2013/2015 | reverse complement strand
GCCGCGCCCTGCCGGAGATCGACGGCTTCAAGCCCGCCCACCGCAAGCTGCTGTATACGATGTATGAGATGGGCCTGATCAAGGGCGCGCGCACCAAGTCGGCGAACATCGTGGGCAGCACCATGCACCTGAACCCCCACGGCGACGCCGCCATCTATGACACCATGGTCCGCATGGGCCGGGGCAACGAGAGCCTGCTGGTGCCGTTCGTGGACAGCAAGGGCAACTTCGGCAAAGCCTACAGCCGCGATATGTCCTGCGCCGCGGCCCGCTACACCGAAGCAAAACTGGAAAGCGTCTGCGAAGAGCTGTTCCGGGACATCGACAAGGAGACGGTGGACTTCGTCCCCAACTACGACGGCACCACCACCGAGCCGACCCTTCTGCCCGTGACCTTCCCGACCATTCTGGCCAACAACACGCTGGGCATCGCCGTCGGCATGGCCTGCAACATCTGCTCCTTCAACTTGGCTGAGCTGTGCGACACCACCATCGCCCTCATGAAGGATGCAAAGCACGACATCTCCACCACCATGCCCGCCCCGGACTTCGTGGGCGGCGGCCAGATCCTCTACGACGAAGCCCAGATGCGGGACATCTTCGAGAATGGCCGCGGCAGCGTGAAGGTGCGCGCCCGCTACGCCGCCGTGCCGGGCGAGAACATGATCGAGATCACCCAGATACCGCCCACCACCACGGTGGAGGCCATCATGGACAAGATCGCGGAGCTTGTCAAGGCGGGCAAGATCAAAGAGATCAGCGATATGCGGGACGAGACCGATTTGAACGGCCTCAAGCTGACCCTCGACCTCAAGCGCGGCGTGGACGCCGACAAGCTGATGGCCAAGCTCTTCAAGGCCACCCCGCTGGAAGACAGCTTCAGCTGCAACTTCAACATCCTTGTCTCGGGCCAGCCCCGGGTCATGGGCGTGCGGGAAATTTTGCAGGAGTGGACGGCCTTCCGGATGGAATGCGTCCGCCGCCGCACTTACTACGACCTCCACGGCAAGGAAAAGCGCCTCCACCTGCTCAAGGGTCTGGCGGCGATTTTGATGGACATCGACAAGGCCATCCACATCATCCGCACCACGGAGGAGGAGACGGAAGTCGTCCCCAACCTGATGATCGGCTTTGGCATCGACGAAGTGCAGGCCGACTATGTGGCCGAGATCAAGCTGCGCCACCTCAACCGGGAATATATCCTCAAGCGCACCGGCGAGATCGAGCAGCTGGAAGCCGACATCGCCGATCTGAACGACATCCTCGCAAAGCCTGCCCGCATCCGCAAGATCATCATGAAGGAATTGGCCGACGTGGCAAAGAAGTACGGCCAGCCCCGCCGCAGCGAGATCCTCTACGACCTGCCCGAGGAAGAGAGCGGCGCCGAGGAAGAGGCCGTGCCGGATTATCCCGTCACCGTGTTCTTCACCCGCGAGGGCTATCTGAAGAAGATCCCGCCCCAGAGCCTGCGCACGGCCGGTGCGCACAAGCTCAAGGAGGGCGACGAGATCGTCCGGCAGGTGGAGACGCGGAACAACGTGGAAGCGCTCTTCTTCACCGACAAACAGCAGGTGTATAAGGTGCGTCTGGCCGAGCTGGAAGACGGCAAGGTGGCCCAGATGGGCATTTATCTGCCGGGCCGTCTGGGCATGGACGAGGGCGAGAACATCCTCGACATGGTCATCACCTCCGACTACAGCGGCTATATGCTCTTCTTCTTTGCCGGCGGCAAGTGCGCAAAGATCCCGCTCAGCTCCTACGCCACCAAGCAGAACCGCCGCAAGCTGCTGAAAGCCTACTGCGACAAAGAGCCGCTGGCGACCATGTTCTTCCTGCCCGAGGAGACGGAGCTGGCCATCCGCACCAGCGCGGGACGGATGCTCCTGGTCGGCACGGCGCAGATCGCCGCGAAGACCACCCGCGACAGCCAGGGTGTGGCGGTCGTGACCCTGAAAAAGAACCAGACCATCGCCTCCGTCGTCCCGGCGGACACGCTGGAACTGGCCAACCCCCACCGCTACCGCGTCCGCAGCCTGCCGGCGACCGGTGCGCTCGTCCGCGCGGAGGATGAAGGGGAGCAGATGACGATGCTGTGATTTTTGCGCCTGCGGCGTGGGGCAGGTTTTTTCTTTCGGTCAAATGGCTTGCGCTCCGCGCGGGCCAGAGGTAGGGAGGGGTGTTTCGAATCCCCCCTCCCTACCTCTGGACTCCACTCTCCCCGCAACGAGTTAAGGGCTGCTCGCCCTTAACAAGCCCAAAGAAGAAGTCGAAACGGAAAAAAGCTAGTCGCTGCGCTTAACGCTTTTTTCTCGTTTCTCCAATTTGCTGCTTCGCAGCAGACTTTACGCCCTTGCTGAACGTAAAGTTCTGCGAAAGCGTAACACCCTCGGCGGAGCCGTAAACCGGAGAAGCCCAAAAAATGCGTTTAGCGAAGCGGCTAGCATTTTTGGGCTTCGACAACTCCTTCGGGGTCTGAAAGGGGCGAGCAGCCCCTTTCTCGTGGATCCAGCGCGTCGAAATCGCTGGTGGTTTTCTGGTTCTCTTTTGACATCAAAAGAGAACAATTAGCCTTAATGCAAGAGCGCTCTGACCCGCGCACCGGCGCGAGTACCATTTCTGGTTCTCTTTTGGTGCGCAAAAGAGAACTTAACCCCGCGTAACAGCGCTCTACCCCCTCGCCACCGGCGCGCGAAGCCGTTTATAAATCCACGACGCTTCCGACTTCCGCCGGCGCTGCCGGCACCGGTCCGAGGCGGACGGCGTCAGCGTCCCGGCGCACCACGAACTCCACCGGCTGTCCGGCGGCAAAGGCGGGGCGATAGCTCAGCTCCAGCGCCTCCCAATTCTCCGGGACAGCGCAGAAGCAGTGGAGCATCGCGCCGCGCCCGGCGGCGAGGTTGAGCGTAAAGGCCGAAGCATCGGCGGCATTCTCCGCGTAGAGCGGTGCCGCAAAGCTGCCGCAGGGGACGCTCTGACCCCCGCAGCGGGCGGTCACGCCGCTGTCCAGACTGTAAAGCTCCTTCAGGGTCGAGACATCCCGGCTGTGGAGGTAGCTTGCGCCCACCGGCAGGGTGCGGGCCGAGAGGTTCTCCACCGAGAGGTAGACCAACACGCCGCCCAGCCCGGGCGCAGGCGCATAGCCCAGCAGCTCCACCGCCGCCTTGCCGTCCAGCAGGGCAGGCTGGCCCATCACGCGGGGCTGTGCCGCAGCCGCCGAAACGCCTGTGAGCAGGGCAGCGGCCAGACTGACCGCGCCCGAACCGGCGCATTTCAGGAACGACCGGCGGGAAAGAGACTGAGACATCGGGGACTCCTCCTTGCAGCGAGAAAAATCATTCACTTTATAGAGTATCGGTTTCTTTGCCCACTGTCAAGGGTTTGAAAGCGTTCTGCCGCAGGTTTTGCGTTTTCTTTGCTGATTTTGTACCAAAAGAGTACAAAAATGCCGCCCGGCGGCAAAAATCGCAGGGCGGCAGAGCGTTCTTTCTTATTCGAATGCTTCATTCTCCTCGGCTTCGGCCTGACCCCGCAGGGTGTCGGCATAGCCGAAGGGTACGATGTCGATGGCCTCCACCAGACGGTCGCGCATCCAGAGCTGGACGTCGGTCTGGACGGTGTAGCCGCAGCCGGGGTCTGCCATCCACTGCTCGGGGTGGCGGGAGGGGAGGGCGCGCTGGCTCAGCATACTCATGATGACGCCGCCGTGGGTCACGCAGGCGGCCTCGGTGACGTCCATCCGGATCATATACTCGAACAGCTTGAGCAGCGTCTCCGAGCAGCGGGCGTGGAACTGCTCCGTGGGCTCTGCGCCCTCCGGCACAAAGCCGGAGCCCGGGGTGATCCACTTCTTGAAGTCCTCGTTCTTCACCAGCTCCTTGACGGGATGGTTCTCAAAGACGCCGAAACCGGCCTCCCGCAGGTCATGCACCGAGAACTGGTGGGTCGCATTGGGGAACAGGATGTTGGCCGTCTCCACGGCGCGCATGAGCGGGGAAGAGAAGACGGTATCCACCTGCGGATACTCGAACCGCTCTTTCAGCTCGGCCAGCTGGGCGCGGCCCTCGTCACACAGGGGGATGTCCGTGCCGCTGCCGATGTAAAGGCCCTGTAAGTTGCCGGAAGTCAGGCCGTGGCGGATGAGATGGAGCTTAAAGGTTTTCATGCAAAAACACCTCTTATGAGCTATCTATTCCTGTGCTGATTCGCACAAATCTTGCTTTTCTGCTGATTTTTCCGGCACCATCAGACACTAAATATATGCCGGTAAGGTTTATTTTAACATAGATATGGTAGAAAGAGCAACCCCTTTGACAAAAACACCGAAATTCCGGCGGAAAAACCGTCACTTTTTCGCTTTACAAGTCGTTTTCCATTGTGTATAATCAACGTGCTGTAAACCAAAAATCAAGGAAGTCCTATTTTTATCTGAGGAGCCAAACATCATGGAGTTCAATCGTATCATCAAACTGCTGCGCAAGGAGCGCGGCATCACCCAGAAACAGGCGGCAGAGGATCTGGGCGTTTCGCAGGCCCTGCTTTCCCACTACGAAAAAGGCATCCGGGAGTGCGGCCTGGATTTTGTGGTACGGGTGGCAGACTATTACAATGTCTCCTGCGACTATCTGCTGGGCCGCTCGGCAGAGCGCAACGGCATGATGCTCTCGGCAGAGGACATCCCCAACCCTGACAAGATGAAGGACAACATCTACCACGGCAGCGTCCTGCCCACGATGAACAAAAAGCTCATCTCCAACAGCCTGAACGTGCTCTACGCCAAGATCGGCGAGTGCCACAGCAAGGCCCTGACCACCGAGGTGAGCGCCTACCTGATGACCGCCGTGGCCAAGATGTTCCGTCTGCTCTACTCCGCCGAGTCCCACAATGCCCCCAGCATGTTCAGCGTGGACGCCCGGCGCTGGCCCGGCTACTCCGACGCTGTGATGCACTCGGCCCAGGCCAATGTGGAGGCCCTGCTGGCCGGCGAAGCGCTGCCCGGCGGCGAGGGCGTGGCCGACCCGTCCTGCCTCGCCATGACCACCGAGAGCCTGACCCGGGAATACCCGCTGTATACTCCCAGCCTGCTCAATCTGGTCAAGACCAGCGAGACCCGCGCCCGGGAGCTGACCGGAGAGGACCGCACTTAAGTCTCTGTGAAACTAGTGTAAATTCTGCCGTTTTTTGCTTGCATCTGCGTGCAAAAGATGTTATAAACAAGACAGAACATTTTCATCGTGCTTCATAATAAAGCGAATTTAAGGAGGGACACATCCATGTCCAATAAAATTTCCCGCCGCACCTTCCTCAAGTGTACCGGTGCCTCCGCAGCAGCTCTGGGCGCTGCTGCCATGCTGGGCGGCTGCGGCTCCAGCACCAGCAACGCCATCGAAGTCAAGGTCGGCGACAAGGTCAGCAACTGGAACAATCTGGGCGTCCAGCTCACCAGCGTCTTTACCATGGCCAACACCCCCGACCTGCCCAATCACGAGTATGTCGCTGTGCTCGTCACCGCTGTGAACCGCTCCGGCGCGACTACCTTCAACATCGGCGCACAGAACCTCGCCGAACTGGATGCCGCCTATCCGCTGAATGATGAGGCTACCAAGCTCGATGTCGCCCGTCAGTACTTCCACGCTCTGGCTGCCTCCACCACCGATTTCACCGCTGTCTGCGACGGCGCTGAGGCCGAGGTGGGCGCTTACATCCAGCTCTATGATGCCGCCGCTCAGAGCTTCTCCGAGTCCACCAATCTGCCCCCGCAGGGCGCAGGCTACATCCAGCTGATCTGCTGTGTCCCCACCGGCTGGCAGAAGCTGAGCGTCACCTTCACCCCCACCTTCGTGGCAAACAAGAGCCTCACCTTCTCTCTGAACTCTTCTGACCTGACGCAGGTCTGAAGCATTTTTCCGGGACGGAATTCCGTCCCACGGGCAGATCTTTCCCCGCAAAAATTTCGTGAAAACCATTGACATCTGCTCATTTTTCGCCTATTGTATAGGCAAGACGCCCTTCGGGGCAGTACAATGAATTTATCTGTTTCTGCATAAAGGAGGAACGATCATGTCCTTAGAATTCAACCGCCGCTCTTTCCTGAAGTACAGCGCCGCCGCTGCCGTGGCTGTGGCTGGTTCCAGCCTGCTCGTTGGCTGTGGTGAGGATGAGTATCAGAAGACCGGTAAAATCGGCAGCACTCTGAAGCTGATGGGTACCTTCAAGACCTATAAGAGTGCGGACGAACCCGCCAAGGCACCTGCTTATACTGGCACTACGTTCACCTGCACCGTCAACATCAAGTGCACCACCAAAAAGGTTCCTCTGTATGTGACCAATGAGTGCTTTGAACTTACCGTCACCCACAAAGTTCCCAACACCAACAGTACGACCGAAACGAATTCCACTAAGCGGCATATCACGGTCGATCCGGAAGAATATGACCTGAAAGAGAGCGAGGATGCAAAGGACTTCAAGCTCACCATTAGTAATGTCACCATTGCAGATGGCGACAAGGTCGAGCTGAAGTACTGGCCCCGCATTCAGGCCAGCAGCGGCAACAGCGGCTACACCCGTGCTTTCTGCACCTGGAAGATGACCGCAAGAAATGACAATGGCACGATCGTCCTCGAGTGATCCCTTTTCTGCACTCCACGCCCAAGGCTCACGCCTTGGGCGTTTTTATTTGCACCTCTCCGTCATTCTGCCAAAACGCAAGCGAAGATTTTTAGTGGTTTTGTGTCTTGTGCATAAGGTGCCTTTCCTGCTACAATAGGGACATACCAACCGGGGAGCGCAGCGGCCGGGCAAGTGCCGCCGCGCGGTTTTGTTTTTCGGGATGGGCGTCCTGCCTGATTTCACAAGAACAGGAGTGTGCAGTTATGATCAATATGGTAAAGCTTCCCACCAACAAGAGCAGTCTGTTCCTGCGCGTGGCAAAGGGCCACTTTGCCACCAGCCACAGCCACATCAACTACTACATCGACGTCACCACCCAGAAAGCCCGCCTCTCGGAGGCGAAGGCTGTCGCCAAGGAGCTGGTGGCCGCCTATCAGCACAGCACCATCGTGGATACCGTGCTCTGTCTGGACGGCACGCAGGTCATCGGCACCTGTCTGGCCAACGAGCTGACCAAAGACGGCTTTGCCAACATGAATGCCCATCAGACCATCTACGTCATCACCCCCGAGTACACCAGCGGCAGCCAGATCATCCTCCGCGACAATCTCGCCCCGATGGTCAGGGGCAAGCACGTCCTCATCCTGTCGGCCTCCATCACCACCGGCTACACCGTGCAGGCGGCCATCGAGGCGGTCAACTACTACGGCGGCACCGTGGCGGGCCTGTCGGCCATCTTCGCCACCACCCACGAGCGTCTGGGCATCCCGGTCACCTCCATCTTCGACCCCTCCAGCCTGCCCGACTACGCCAGCTTCGACAGCCGCGACTGCCCCATGTGCAAGGCCGGCCAGCCCATCGACGCGCTGGTGAACAGCTTCGGCTATTCGGCCCTCTGAATCTGAAATTATCCTCCCTCTTTCTCCCCGCCGTGCAGCTGCATGGCGGGGAGTTCTATTTATATCGCAGTGAATCAACTGATATTTTTCTTGACATTTTCGCTGTCTTTGCATATACTAAAGATGAAAAAGATTGGAGGTATGTATTATGGCAGACATTTCGAGCGCGCTGCGCAGCACCATCCCCATCTCTCTGTTCAACCGCGGCATGGCCGGAAAGGTCTTTGAAGATGTTCGCCGTCAGGGCGCGAAGGTCGTCATGAAGAACAATTCTCCTGAGTGCGTCCTTCTCTCGCCGGAAGAATATCTCCGCCTCATCGACGAAGTAAACGACGCAAAGCTTGCTGCCCTTGCCGCCCAGCGGATGCAGGGCTTCGACCCCGCAAATGCCATTCCCGCCGAGGAGGTCTATCGGCAGAACGGCATTACCAAAGCTGCGCTTGACAGCATGGACGAGGTCGAATTTGAATGAATTGGACTCTGAAATTCCTGCCGGAGGCCCAAAAGGACTTCGAACAGCTCGCCGGAAATCAGAAGCTTCTGGTCGCAAAAGCTCTGGACAAGGTCGTGCAAAATCCCGTTTCCATCTACGAGGGCGGTTACGGCAAACCGCTTGGCAGCAAAAGCGGTACCGACCTCTCCGGCCTGCTGAAGATCAAGCTTCGTGATGCCGGGCTGCGCATCGTCTACAAGCTCGTCCGTACCGAAACGTCCATGCTGGTCATCGTGATCGGCGCCCGGGCCGACGATGCCGTTTACAAAATCGCCGAAAAGCGTGCTCACAAGCACGAACTATAAAAGGCTCTGCCCCTTTTTCGGGCAGAGCCTTTTGCTTATCTTCACTTTTTCTTCGGAAACACGAAGGGATCATGCCGGTATGCGATAAGCAGTTCTATGGTCATGAAGCACCAGATGACCGGCTCGCAGAGGATGACCGCGTTATACTCAAAGCGGGGGATGAAGAGCAGGACAAAGACGATCTTGCCCAGAAACTCGATGACGCTGGACAGCAGGGGCAGCACCTTCTCGCCCATGCTCTGCAGAGCGTAGCGGGTGGAGAGCAGCATTCCCAGCACGGCGTAGAAGGGTGCGTTCCAGACCAGATACCGCGCGCCGTTTTCCAGCACCACCGGCTCCGAAGAGCCGGACACCAGCTTTACCATCCACTCCGCACCTGCCGCCATGAGCAGGACAGCAGCCACAGCCACCACGACACTGTAGAGATAGATGTCCCGCATTCCGCGGCGGACGCGGTCGGGATGGTTCGCGCCGTAGTTCTGGGAGACGTAGGTCGAGCAGGCAGAGGCCATCGCCGACAGGGGCATATCCGTGAACGCAAAGAGCTTTCGGGCCGCGGTGTGGCCCGCGATGACCAGGGTACCGAGGCCGTTGATGCCGTACTGCAAAACGACGGAGCCCGCCGAGACGATGCTGCTCATGAGGCCCATGGAGATGCTCTGGCTGAACAGCTCCCAATAGAGGCGGCTCTCCACATGGAAGTGCTTTTTCCCGGGCAGGAGCAGCCGGGCGCTGCGGAAGACATACAGGATGCAGAGCGCCACCGACACGCCCTGAGAGATGACCGTCGCCACACCGGCACCGGCCACGCCCATGCCCAGCACGGCGATGAACCAGAGGTCGAGGATGACGTTGAGCACCGACGAGAGGATGAGGAAGACCAGCGGCATGAAGCTGTTGCCGATGGCCCGCAGCAGGCCGGCGCAGAGGTTATAGGCAAACATGACGATGACGCCGAGGTCGATGATGATGATATAGCCGTAGGCGTCCTCTAAAATTTCCGCCGGGGTGTCCAGCAGTTCCAGCAGCGGATGCAGGCCCGCCGCGCCCGCCAGCGTGATGACCGCCGACGCGATGATGCCGATGACGATGGAACCCGCCACGGTCTGTTTGAGCTGGTCCTCGTCTCCGGCCCCGTAGGCGCGCGCTGCGACGATGGCGAGGCCGTTGCCGATACCGATACCAAATCCGACCAGAAGCTCGTAGATGGCCCCGCAGGCGCCAATGGCGGCAAGGGCGGTATCGCCCAGCACATTGCCGACGATCATGGTGTCCACGGTATTATAGAGCTGCTGGAAGAGGCACGACACCAGGATGGGCAGCATAAAGACGAACAGGCTCTTGAAGATGGGGCCGTTCATCAGATCGACGTTCCGGTTGAAGAATGATTTTTTCGCAGGGGACTGGGTCATAGGTTTCTCCTTTTTGCCCACAAAAGGGAGCTGTTGCACACAACAGCTCCCTTTAAGCATTTTATCTGATTTTACAGCTCCTGCGTCTCGAAGCCGTTGACGGTCAGCACTTCCACACTCTTGAAGCCTGCGGCCTTGACGGCGGCAGCAGCCTCGTCGAAGCCGAAGGTCAGGCTGCCCACATCGTGGGCGTCGGAGGTGATGATGACCTTGCCGCCCATCTTCTGCCACTCGCCCAGCAGCCATGCGCCGGGGTAGAAGTCCTTGCGGTAGCCGCGGTAGACGCCGCCGGTGTTCACTTCCAGCAGGCAGCCGTGCTCTTTGGCAGCATTCAGCGCCTTGAGAGCAGCAGCTTTATAGCGGGGCGACTCCTCGTCAAAGAACTCACCGGCAGCGTTCAGCTTCTTGATGAGGTCGATGTGGGCGAGGATGTCGGGACCCATGGCGGCCACCTTCTCCACCTCGGCGAAGTATGCCTCCACAGCGGCCAGCGGGTCGCCGTCGAAGTCGTCGTAGATGCAGTCGTGGAGATCCTGGGGACGGAAGTCGATCTCGTAGTATTTGCCGGTGTTCTTGCCGTAGAGGTGGTGCGCAGAGCCGATCCAGTAGTCGTAGCCGGTGCGCTTGTCCTCGCTCAGCAGGTCCCACTCGATGCCGCAGAGGATGTCCACCTTGCCCTTGTACTCGGTCTTGAGCTTGGCGATGGTGGCCTTGTACTGGGCCGTGCGGCTGGGGCTCATGCAGTATTCACGGTCGCGCTGGGTATAGCTATGGCCCGTGAAGCCCAATGTGGTCAGCCCCTTCGCACACGCAGCGGAGGCCATCTCCTGCAAGGTGTTTTTGCCGTCGCACATCGTCGAGTGACAATGGACACTGGACTTCTTATAATCTGCCATAGTGAATCACTGCATCCTTTCCTGTTTGACCTTGTGGTCGATAACGTGTCGTTTTTCCAGTTCGCGGGTGATGTCCTCCACCGTGATGCCGGCCTGCACCATCAGCACCAGCACATGGTATGCCAGATCGCTGATCTCGTAGACCGTCTCGGCCTTGTCTTCCTTTTCGCCCGCGATGATGACCTCAGTACACTCTTCGCCCACCTTCTTGAGGATCTTTTCTTTTCCCTTCTCGAAGAGATAGGTGGTGTAGCTGCCCTCTTTGGGGCTGGTCTTGCGGCCCTTGATGAGGTCATACAGCCCCTGCCAGCTGAACTGCTTCAGCTCCGGGGAAACATACACTTCGTTGAAAAAGCAGCTCTCGGCACCGGTGTGGCAGGCGGGGCCGCTCTTGACGACCTCCACCACCAGCGCGTCGGCGTCGCAGTCGGCGGTGATGGACACCACACGCTGGACGTTGCCGCTGGTCTCGCCCTTGCGCCAGATCTCCTGACGGCTGCGGCTCCAGAACACCGTCCGGCCCTCCGCGATGGTCAGCGCCAGCGTCTCGGCGTTCATGTAGGCGAGGGTCAGCACCTCTTTGGTGTAGTGGTCCTGCACGATGGCAGGGATGAGGCCCTTTTCGTCAAATTTCAGATCCATAATGTTTCTCCTTCCCCGCAGGGGGACAGCTATAGTTTAGCGTATTCGGCGGGCAAACGCAAGGGCTCAGAGCCGCATTTCCACGCCATTTTCGTTTAAGTATTCCTTTAGCTCCCGGATGGTGAGCAGCTTCTGGTGGAAGATGCCCGCCCCGGCCCCTGCGCCCCGCCTTTTCCCGGGCGCTTTTGTCTTATGATAAGGTTATTTTACTTTATCTAGATAAAGTTGTAAAGTGTGAAAGTGGCCGTGTTTTCATTTTTATGATACGATTTTTCTGTGCGTTTGTACAGAAAGGCGAAATGATTTCACGAAAGCCTGCTTTGAGATGATGCAGGCGCAAAAAAGGAGCCGCCGCACAGCGTTTTCCGTGCAGCGGCTCCTCGCCGTTTTATTCTCAGCCCAGCAGTTCCAGCACGCCGCTCTTGGGACGTGCGCCGACGGCCTGACGAACCAGCTTACCGTTCTCGAACAGCAGCAGGGTGGGGATGCTCATGACGCCGAACTCGGCGGCCAGATCGGGCTGCTCGTCCACATTGACCTTGCCCACCTTGACGTCGGTGCGCTCCTCGGCCACCTCGTCCACAATGGGGCTCAGCATCCGGCAGGGGCCGCACCAGGCGGCCCAGAAATCGAGCAGGACGGGCTGAGCGCTCTTCAGCACCTCGGTCTCAAAGTTTTCTTTCGTGATGGTGATGACTGCCATATCGTTTTCCTCCATAAAGAGTGTTTTTTCATCTGACAGGGACAGTATACCCCAAACTCCGGCGTTTTTCCGTGAGCAAGTCACATAAAAAGCCCGGGGCAGGCATTTTCTGCTCCGGGCTCTGGAAATTATTTTGCGATTTCAGGCTCAGATGTCCTTCAGGGCGTTCTTGCCGGCGACATAACCGTAGTACATGGCCATGGAGTGGCTGACGCCCTTCAGGCCGATGGGGTACTCGGTGGCAAAGCGGTTGCCCTGGATGTTGCCGGCGACGTACAGGCCGGGGATGACATTGCGGTCGGCGTCGAAGGTGTGGCAGTCCTCGTCGCTCTCGAGGCCTCCGATGCAGACCAGCAGCAGAGCCGTGGTGAACTTGTCGGCGTAGAAGGGGCCGTTCTCGACTGCCCACATACGGGAAGCGGGCTTGTGGAAGTCCTCATCGTAACCGGCCTTGGCCAGCTCGTTGTAGCGCTGGATGGAATCCAGAGCGGTCTGCTGGGCGGCAGTATCGTCCGGGTAGATCTTTGCCACCAGCTCTTCCAGCGTGTCGGCCTTCACAGCGCGGCCATCGGCCACAGCAGCTTCCAGCTGATAGGGGCTCTTGTAGTTGCGGTAGGTGGTGTTATTCTTGGGGCCTTCGTCCTCGCTGGCGTAGTCCTCATAGTAGCAGGCACCGCCGTGGGCTGCGGGCATATAGGGCAGCTGCTCGGGCCAGTTGGAGTCGAAGATCTGCCAGCTCTCGCGGTTCTTCTGCAGCTCGATCTGGTTTTCCAGCTGCTGGCCGGGCAGGTCCTCGTTCATGAAGCGCTTGCCGTTGAGGTCGAGGTTCAGGAAGCCTGCATTGCCCATGACGCCCACGCCGGCGAGGTCGGCGCCGCCGCCCATGTGGTGGATCATCGGGGCGTGGCTCTGCTGCACCTGAGCGCCGGCCCACATACCCAGCTGGATGCCGTCGCCCTGATTGGTGAAGTTGCCCTCCACGTCCACATTGGTGAACAGGCACTGGATGTTGTTCTCAATGACCTCGGGGCAGAAGTGCTTGAGCATCTTGGTGTTCTGGGAGTAGTCGCCGGTGGAGAGGATGACGCCCTTGGAGGCGTTGCACTTGATGTACTCGCCGGTGGCGGCATCGCGGGCGTAGAGGCCCACGCAGCGGCCATTATCCATGATGAGCTTTTCAACGAAGCAACCGTAGAAGGTCTGGACATTGCCGGTGTCGATGGCTTTCTGCATATTGGCCTCGACGGTGACGTGCTGGTCGGGCTTGAACTCGACGGAAGTGGGGTAGCAGGGGAAACGCTCCTGCTTCCAGTCGTAGTACTCGGGCAGCGGGTAGAAGATGGGGATGATGAAGTTGTCCGCGCTCTCGTCGGGGATAGCGCTGCGGGTGGTCTCGGCGTAGTACAGGTCGGGGTTTGCCTCCACCCACCAGTCGAAGGCGTCGCCGATGTTGTGGGCCCACTTGCTCATGATGCTGCGCTTGCAGCGGTAGGTGCTCTCCACCATGTGGGAGTCGATGATGTCGTCGATCTGCTCGCGGGTCCAGGTGTCGCGGCCCCACTTGGCCTGCACCTTGCCGTTGATGACGGCGTACTCGCCGCTGCGGCACTGGGGGCCGTCGGCCTTCTCGAAAGCAGCCACCAGACCGCCGTCCTCGGCGACGCTGCGGCAGGCGGCAACGCCTGCGATGCCGCAGCCCACGACTGCCACATCCACGTCAACGGTCTTGGCGACCTTGCTCTCGTCGATCTCCGGCTCGGTACCCAGCCAGTCCTCATCGGAGGAAGATGCAGCGGTGTCGCCGCCTGCGGTGTGGACGCCCATTGCCTGCTCGATGCAGCTTGCGGCGGCCTTCTTGACGGCGTTGGTGGTGATGGTAGCGCCGGAGATGTTGTCGATCTCGGTGCTCTGAGCAGCCATCAGGGCGTCCTTCAGGGTGGGGGCCGCCACGCCGCCGATGCTCTCGGTCTCGTTGGAGGCGTCAATGACCACGTCGGTGATGGCGGTCTCGCTGAAGGTCATGGTGACCTTCACCTCACCGATGCCGGCGGCGGTGCCGGTATAAGTGCCGGGGGTGTAGATGGCCTCGCCGGTGGAGGCGGCAGTGCTGCTGGAAGAGCCTGCGTTGCAGGCGGCCAGTGCGCTGGCGGTAACGCCGCTCATAGCGGCAGCGGCGGCAACCTTCAGGAAGCCTTTACGAGAGATCTTTTTCATCTGGAATGCTCCTTACTCTTTCTTCTTTCGACGTTTTCAGGCAGAAAATCGTTCTTCCGAGAGATAGTATAAAATATAACGAAGTAAAAGGGAATTAAAAAATCTTAAGCATCCTGATAAAAAAGCTTTATAAGTGTCCTATTTCCTGCTATACTGAGGCTGTATGGATGTCCCGCCGCCGGAAAGGAGTTTTTTGTCATGAACGAGCACCAGCTTCTCTGCTTTCTCACCGTGAGCCGGACGCTGAATTTCTCCGCTGCCGCGCGGGAACTCTACTGCACCCAGCCCGCCCTGAGCTACCAGATACGCAGCCTCGAAAAGGAGCTGGACGCCGCACTGTTCCGCCGCACGACGACGCAGGTGGCCCTCACCGAGGCAGGCCGCGCCCTGCTGCCCCATGCGGAAAACATCTACCGCGGCATCCTCAACGCCCGCACGGCGCTGAAAGGCTTCGGCACCCACCACACCCTGACCCTCCGCCTGCCGCCGGTGCTTTTGCAACGGGACCCCATCTACCCCATCCTGATGGCGAGGCTCCACGCCGCGCTGCCGGGCTATGAGTTCAAAGTGGACACCACGCCTGTCCCCTCCAGCTACCACCACATGCTCTGCACCGAGGCAGACGCGGCGCTCTACCTTCCCTTCGGCCCGCTGCCGCCAGAGATCCGCTGTGAGACCATCATCGGCAACCGGTTTTACCTCATCGCCGCGCCGGAGCACCCATTCTCCGGCCAAAGCAGCGTCGAGCTTTCTGACCTCGCCGGGCAGCAGATATTTTACGAGCCCCTTTATCAGGACATGGTAGATTTCGCCCGGAAGCAGCCGGGGATGCCCTATTCCACACCGGTCTGGCGGATGGTAGAAAACTACGAGTCGGCCTACGCCGAGCTTCTGGCCGGGCGGGGGATGTTCCTCTGCCCGATGATATACCCGGCTTTCCCTGCCGGGTGGCACATCCCGCTGCATCTGTCCATCCCGGACACCCGCCTGCTGACCCTGCGGGATGACCCCCGCCCCGAGATATGCACCCTGCGCAGGGTCTTCGCTGAGGTGTACGCCGAGAGGGAAAAGCTGATAAAAGCTCTGTGAGATGCAAAAACGCCGCCGTGCAATGCACAGCGGCGTTCGTTATTTCAGAGAAAGAGCTTACTTGCCCAGCATTTCCTTTGCAGTCTTGCAGATGGTGGCAGCGTCCAGACCATACTCCTTCAGCAGGTCCCATGCGGGGCCGGAGCAGCCGAACTTGTCCTGCACGCCGACGCGGCGGACAGGGGTGGGCAGCTTCTCGCTGAGCAGAGAGCAGACAGCCTCGCCCAGACCGCCGATGACGTTGTGCTCCTCGGCGGTGACGATCTTGCCGCACTCCCTGGCAGCCTTGAGGATGATGTCCTCATCTAGAGGCTTGATGGTGTGGATGTTGATGACGCGGGCGTGGATGCCCTCGGCGGCCAGGGTCTCGGCGGCCTTGCGGGCCTCGTTGACCATCAGGCCGGTGGCCACGATGGCAATATCACTGCCCTCGGTGAGCTGCTCGCCCTTGCCGATCTCGAAGTGATAGTTAGCCTCGTCGTGGAACACGGGAACCGCCAGACGGCCAAAGCGGAGGTAGACAGGACCCTGCATCTCGTAGGCGGCGCGGACAGCAGCGCGTGCTTCCACGTCGTCGGCGGGGCAGATGATGGTCATGCCGGGCAGGCTGCGCATGAGGGCGAAGTCCTCGCAGCACTGGTGAGAAGCGCCGTCCTCACCGACGGAGATGCCGCCGTGGGTAGCGCCGATCTTCACGTTCAGGTGGGGGTAGGCCACGGAGTTGCGGATCTGCTCAAAGGCACGGCCCGCAGCGAACATCGCAAAGCTGGACACGAAGGGGACATAGCCCATGGTGGACAGGCCGGCGGCGACGCCCATCATGTTGGCCTCGGCGATGCCGCAGTCAAAGTGGCGGTCCGGGTGAGCCTTCCGGAACACACCGGTCTTGGTAGCGGCAGCGAGGTCGGCGTCCAGGACCACCAGGTCGTCGTGGCCCTCAGCGGCCAGTGCTTTCAGAGTATTGCCGTAGCTCTCGCGGGTAGCGATCATTTTTACATCTGCCATCTTACTTGTCCTCCTGTTCCAGCGCGGCGTAGGCTGCGTTCAGCTCCTGCATGGCCACAGCGTACTCCTCGTCGTTGGGGCCTTTGCCGTGCCAATCCACAGAGTTGGTCATAAAGGAGACGCCGGTACCCTTGACGGTGTCCAGAATGATGCAGGTGGGCCTGTCGTTCTCGGCGTGGAACGCCTTGATAGCAGACTCGATCTGGTCGTAGTCGTGGCCGTTGATGGTCAGGACGTTGAAGTTGAACGCCTTGAGCTTTTCTTCCAGCGGGGCGCTGTTCATGACCGTCTCGGTGGTGCCGTCGATCTGGAGGTGGTTGCGGTCCAGCATGACGCAGAGGTTGGAGAGCTTATAGTGGGCGGCAAACATGAAAGCCTCCCAGCACTCGCCCTCTTCCACCTCACCGTCACCGAGGATGGTGTAGACATTGATGGGCTTGCCGCTGTGCTTTGCGCCCAGAGCCATGCCGCAGGCGGCAGACACGCCCTGACCCAGACTGCCGGTGGACATATCCACGCCCGGAGTCTCATTCATGTTGGGGTGGCCCTGCAGGTAGCTGCCGATCTTGCGCAGGGTCTTGAGGTCTTCCACCGGGAAGAACCCGCGCTCGGCCAGCGTGGCGTAAAGTGCCGGAGCTGCATGGCCCTTGGACAGCACGAAGCGGTCGCGGTCCGGTTTTTTCGGCTCCTTGGGGTCGATGTTCATATCCACGAAGTAGAGATAAGACAGCACCTCGGCGATGTCCAGACTGCCGCCCGGATGGCCGCACTTGGCGCTGTGAGTTCCCTCGATCACGCCCATGCGGATGTGACAGGCGTGCTTGGCAAGGGTAAGCTTTTCTGCATTTGTCATGATGGTCCTCCCGTATGAACCTCAGAAGTTGCAAGTATACAGCCGCGCAAGGCACAGCTTCCGCCGCCCCATTGCGCTATAATTCAAGTTTATATTATCTATTCTGCGCAAAAAGGTCAAGCTTCTTTCAGCAAAATGTACACAGGCGGTCAAAAACTGCTCCAAACGCTTTCTTTTTTGGTCAATTTGCAGCCCGTCCGGGGCTGTCTTGACAAATCCTGCGGCACTCTGCTATAATTTTCACGATTTCCGGCAGGAAGCCGGGCCTGCGGGCCGAAGCCCGCCTTACACTATTTTCAGCCGCCGCATTTTTGAAACAGACGCCATGAAGGGGTCTGCCGTTGGCTTGCAAGCCGACTGGCAGGCCCCTTTTTTTGTTTTTCTGCGGCGCAGTCACAGGAGGAAACAGATGAAAACCAAAAACTCTTCTCCGGCCCGCAATGTCGTGCTGGCCGCACTCTTTCTGGCGCTGGCCTTCGTGCTGCCCATGGTGACGGGCCATCTGCCGCAGGTTGGCAATATGCTCTGCCCAATGCATTTCCCCATCCTGCTCTGCGGCTTCGTGCTGGGCGGACCTTGGGGTCTGGCTGTGGGCTTTGCGGCCCCGCTGCTCCGCTCGGTGCTCTTCGGAATGCCCCCGATGTTCCCCATCGCCATTTCGATGGCTTTTGAGCTGGCAGCTTACGGTGCTGTCTCCGGCTGGCTCTACCGCCGGGTGAAGCACACCCTGCCCATGACCTACGCCACCCTCGCGGCAGCCATGGTGGCTGGCCGCCTCGTCTGGGGCGCGGTCCGCTTCGTGCTGGCGGGCCTGTCCGGCTCGAGCTTCCCGTTCTCGGCCTTCCTGTCCGGTGCGCTCTTCACCGCTGTGCCGGGCATCATCGCACAGCTGGTGCTCATCCCTCTCATCATCACCGCTCTGCAGAAAGCAAAGCTCATGGACTGAGCTTATACAGAAAAATGGCTGGGGCCTCGCGACCCCAGCCATTTTGTTTTGCATATTACTTGCGGAGGAAAGCCGGCAGGGGCTTGCCCTGCTTGAGCCACTGATGATACTCGGCGGTAGCGGCGAACTCCACATCGCCGGCGGAGTTCAGCGCAGTCTCCACAGAGTCCTGGATCACGCCGATGATGAAGCCGACACCGACCATCTGCATGGCCACATCGTTGGAGATGCCAAACAGGGAGCAGGCCATGGGGATGAGCAGCAGAGAGCCGCCGGCCACGCCGGAAGCGCCGCAGGCACCCAGAGCGGACATGGCGCTCAGGACGATGGCGGCAGGCAGGGTCACGGGGATGCCCAGCGTGTTGGCCGCAGCCAGCGTCATGATGGTGATGGTGATAGCCGCGCCATCCATATTGATGGTAGCACCCAGAGGGATGGAGACGGAATACATATCCTTATCGAGGCCCAGCTTCTCGCACAGGGCCATGTTGACGGGGATGTTGGCCGCAGAGCTGCGGGTGAAGAAAGCGGTCAGGCCGGACTCCTTCAGGCAGCGGAACACCAGAGGATACGGGTTGCAGCGCAGATAGAGGAAGATGATAAAGGGCGAAACGATGAACGCCATGAAGAGCATGGTACCCACCAGCAGGGCCAGCAGCTTGCCGTACTGGGTGAAGATGGCCAGACCGTTGCCGGCCACATTGGTGTACACCAGACCCATGATGCCGAAGGGAGCCAGATTGATGATCCAGCGTACCACCTGCGACACAGCGTCGGCAGTGTCGGCAAGGAACTTCTTGGTGGTGTCAGAGCCGATGTTCTTCATGGCAAGGCCGAACATGCAGGCCCAGAACAGGATGCCGATGTAGTTGCCGCTCATCAGAGAGCTGACAGGGTTGGCGACGAAGTTGGTGAGCAGGGTGCTCAGCACCTCGCCCAGACCCTGCGGCACCACGTCCGACTGAGCAGCGTCTGCCAGAACGACCGACACAGGGAACATGAAGCTGGTGATCGAAGCGATCGCAGCCGCAAGGAAGGTGGTGAGCATGTACAGCCAGATGACCGTACCGAAGCGGCGGTCCAGCTTGGAGCTGCCCTGTGCCAGTGCGCTCGCCACGATGACGAACACCAGCACCGGAGCGATGCCCTTCAGTGCGCCGACGAACAGGCTGCCCAGCTCACCGACCCAGCCTGCACCCGGCACCGCAAGCGCCAGCACCGCGCCGATGACCAGACCGACGACGATGCGAAGGATGAGGCTGACCTCATTGTACTTCTTCGCAATGGCTTTTGCACCATTCATCATATAGAACACTCCTCTGTATTTGTGCGTCCTCGACGCACACTTTTCCTGTCTCTTACTCAAAGACAGTTGTTATTATAGCACACACGGAAGAAAAGTCAAAGGTTTTCAGTGAATTTTTCGGGCTGCTTCGGCAGATTTTTTCGTTTTCAGCCTTCCTCCGCGCCGCCTTATGTGTGCGTCACAGAAATACACGGCTAAAATATTTCACCGCTTAGGGCAGAAAAATCCCCCGGCAGAGTTTGTCTGCCGGGGGTAGTCATTCTTATTTATTTTTTCTGATTTTTCAGTCGTCCAGATAGGTCACTTTGCCGGGGACAAAACCCTGGATGCCCATGCCGGGTGCATCCGAAACGGTGATATTCTTCTCGTCGAAGACCGCGCCGCCGAGGATGTGGTCCTCGCTGCAGAGCACCGGGCCGTCCAGATCCACTTTGGTGATGATCTTCTTGGCGCAGGCCAGCTCCACGGCTGCGTTGACCGAGATCTTGGCTTCCAGCATACAGCCGATCATGCACTCCACGCCGTAGACCTCTGCCGCCGAGGCGATGCGGAGGGCGTTGGTGATGCCGCCGCACTTCATCAGCTTGATGTTCACAAAGTCGGCTGCGCCGGTCTGCATGATGCGCAGGGCATCCGCCGGGCTGAACACGCTCTCATCGGCCAGTACCGGCACGCTGGCGTGGCGGGTGACGTACTGCATCCCCTCGAGGTCAGCCGCAGGGACAGGCTGCTCGACGAACTCGATGTCCAGGCCCTTCTCCTGCATCTGGTCGAGGATGCGGACAGCCTGCTTTGCATTCCACGCCTGATTGGCGTCGATGCGGAGCTTGACGTCCTTTCCCACGGCCTCGCGGACGGCGGCCAGACGGGCCACGTCCAGCTCCGGGTCGATGCCCACCTTGACCTTCAGGCAGTCATAACCGCGCTGGATGGCGGTGCGGGCGTCCCGGGCCATCTCCTCAGGCGGGTTAACACTGATGGTGATGTCCGTCACGATATTGCTGCGCGCGCCGCCCAGCATCCGGTAGACCGGGGCGCTGTACTTCTGGCCCAGCAGGTCCCACAGGGCCATATCCACGGCAGCCTTGGCGCTGGTGTTGTGGACGAGAGCCTTCTGCACAGCGGCGGTCAGATCCTCGAACTCGTCGAGGCCGCGGCCCAGGATGGCCGGGGCGATGTGGTCGCGGATGGCGCCGAGGATGGCACCGGTGGTGTCGCCGGTGATGACGCCGGTGGGAGGTGCCTCACCGTAGCCCACCGCGCCGGTGTCGGTGTGCAGCTCAACGATGACGTCCTCCACGCTGCTCACGGTGCGCAGCGCTGTCTTGAAGGGGACGCGGAGCGGAGTCGAGATGCGGCCCAGCTTTACCTGTGTGATCTTCATGCCAGTCCCTCCTTATTCTTCCTGCATGTGTACAGTGGCCGACAGCTTCTGATAGGCGACGCGGGGCGTGCCGTCTTCCACATGGATGATGCCGCAGCGGGCAAAACCGTTCTTCTCGAGAAGATGCTGCATGATCTTGTTGTCGGCGTGGGTGTCGGCCCGCAGGCTCTCGCAGTGCTCGAGGCACCATGCGATGACCTCAGACGCCACGCCTCTGCGGTCACCCGTCGAGGCCAGCCGATGGATGGTGCCGTAAGGCACCTCATCGTTGAGCCACTGGCCGTCTTCGATTTTCGCGTAGGTGGGGTCCGGCCCGAGGATGAAGGCAAACACTGCCTCGAGACGGCCGTTCACCATATAGACGAACAGCCGGTTGGAGTCGATGTCTTCTTCCAGCATCTCCTGCGGCGGATAGCTGTCGCCCCACTGGGTCGGGTTGCCCGAATCCGCCATTGCTTTCCGGGCATGGGCATAGATCTCTAAAATTTGCTCCAGATCAGAGCGCCGTGCTCCACGAAACATTCCGTTTCCACCTTCTCTTTCCGTGCGCCGCAGCGCACTCCCGCATTTTTTCAGGTCTGGCTTTTATTGTAACACACTCTGCATCGTTTTTCCATCTTAAGACATCAAAAGACGTCCCGCAGGCACGGGACGTCTTTTTTCGCAGTGTGCTCAAAGGTCAGGCCGGTGTGCGGGTGCGGGCCGCGCGGCTCTGGCGGTACTCACGGGGGCTCTGGCCGTACCGCTCGTGGAACAGGCGGTAGAAATAGCTGGTGTTCTCGTAGCCGACGTAGGTGATGATCTGCTGGATGTTCCAGTCGCTGCGGCGCAGCAGGCGGGCGGCAGTCTCCATCCGGTGCTTCTGGAGCAATTCCTTATAAGTACGGCCTGTCTGCGCCCGGACGCACTCGCTGACATAGGCCAGAGAAACGCCGTAGCTGCGGGCCACATTGGAGAGGCTGGCCTCACGGTAATTCTTGGTGATCTCATCCAAAGCCGCCTGCACCAGCTCTTCGCGGCTGACGGCCGCGCCGTAGGCTTCCAGCGGGAATTTCTTGATGCTCATAGGTATCCTCCGTTGCGGCGCAGCCGGGGACATGGGGGATGTCGGAGCCGGGCCGCGCTCAGGTCTCATAAGCGTCCCTCTGTTGGGAGGCTTCTGCTTATAATACGGCGCAGCCGGGCCGGAAATTGCATAAGACAAGAAAAAACTCCAAAATTTTTCAGACGGGGTTTCGACAAAACAAAAGCTGCCGCCCGCCTCGGGCAGCAGCTTTTCAGGAAAAGAAAAAGAGGAAAACAGAACTCAGAACATCTTCTCGTGGTGATACCGGCCCGTGCGCAGGAACTCCACCCACTCGGCGATGTTCACGGCGTGGTCGCCGATGCGCTCGAGGTACTTGATGACCATCAGCACATCCAGCGCGGCGTCCACTTTGCCGGGGTCGGCAGCGATCTCCGCCGCCAGCATCTGCTTGATGGTGTTGAAGTCGTAGTCCACGGCGTCGTCGGCGTCGATGACGGCTTTTGCCGCCGCCTCATCTTCTGCCGCAAAGGCGCTCATGGCGTCCTGCAGCATCTTGTGGGCTTTGCGGCCCATCTCAATGCTCCTGCTCACGGCGGGGTCGCCCGCCTTGCGGACACCGGCCAGATGGGGGACGATCTCCGCGATGTCGGCGGCATGGTCACCGATGCGCTCCACATCTGTCACCACCTTCATGGCAGCAGAGATAAAGCGCAGATCACCTGCCACCGGCTGCTGACGCAGCAGCAGGGTCATGCAGCGGTGCTCGATGTCCCGCTCCATCCGGTTGACCTCGGTGTCGCCCTTGACGATGCCCTTTGCTTCCTCGGCGTCCGCCGTGCAGAGGGCTTCCAGCGCATCCTCCACCGCGTCGGCAGAGAGCTGGCTCATCCTGGCCAGCGATCCCTTCAGGGCCGCGAGGTCGGCTTCGTACTGTGTGCGTGTGCTCATATCGCAAACCCTCCTTTTTAACCGAAGCGGCCCGAGATGTAGTCCTCGGTGCGCTTATCCTTCGGGGTGCTGAAAATCTCGCTCGTGGGGCCGCACTCCACCAGCTCACCCAGCAGGAAGAAGGCCGTGCGGTCGCTGATACGGGCCGCCTGCTGCATGTTATGGGTGACGATGACCACGGTGTAGTTCTTTTTCAGCTCGCTCATCAGCTCTTCCACCTTCATGGTGGAGCCGGGGTCGAGGGCGCTGGTGGGCTCGTCCATCAGCAGGACTTCGGGCTTGACAGCCAGAGCCCGGGCGATGCACAGGCGCTGCTGCTGGCCGCCGGAGAGGCCCAGCGCGCTCTTTTTCAGGCGGTCTTTCACCTCGTCCCAGAGGGCAGCGCCCCGCAGGGAGCTTTCCACCAGCTCATCCAGCTCCGCCTTATTGCGGACGCCGTGGAGCTTGGGGCCGTAAGTAATATTGTCGTAGATGCTCATGGGGAAGGGGTTCGCCTTCTGGAAGACCATGCCCACGCGGCGGCGCAGGTCGGTCAGCTGCATCTCCTTTGAGAAAATATCCTCGCCCCGGAGCCGGACGTCGCCCTCGATGCGGACGTTCGGCACAAGGTCGTTCATCCGGTTCAGGGTCTTGAGGAAGGTGGATTTGCCGCAGCCCGAGGGGCCGATGAGGGCAGTGATCTCCCGTTCGCCCACGTCCAGCGAGATGCCCTTGAGGGCCTTGAAGTCGCCGTACCAGAGGTTCAGATCTTTTGCCGAGATGACCGGCATATTGTTATCCATAAAATACCCCTTACTGTTTCTGTTTGAGCTTTGTTTTTGCCAGACGGGCTGCGAGGTCGATGAGAAGCACCAGGACCAGCAGCACTGCGCCGATGCCCCAGGCGGAGGCGAAGTCGCCGTCCTCGAAGGCCCGCAGATAGAGCAGGACGGAGAGGGTCGCGCCGTTGGATGTGTAAGCCCTGGCGATGCTGCCCGCAATAACTTCCGCCGCACCGGCGGTGAAGAGCAGGGCCGCGCTCTCGCCCACGATACGGCCCACGGCCAGGATGCAGCCGGTGACGATGCCGTCGATGCTGCAGGGCAGCACGATGGTGCGGATGATGTGCCACTTGCCCGCGCCGAGGCCCAGAGCGCCCTCCCGGTAGCCCTGCGGCACCGTTTTGAGGGACTCCTGCGTGGTGCGGATGATGGTGGGCAGGTTCATGACCACCAGCGTCAGGCTGCCGGAGAGCAGGCAGGTCTTGAAGCCCATGGTCTGGGCGAAGACCAGCATGCCCACGAGGCCGTAGATGATGCTGGGGATGCCCGCCAGCGTCTCATTCGTGAACTCGATGACCTCAATGAGCTTCCGGTTGGAGGCGTACTCCGTGAGGTAAACTGCCGCGCCCACGCCCAGCGGAAGGACGATGAGCAGGGTGAGCAGGATGACATATAACGTGTTGAGGATGGCGGGCAGGATGCCGTCGGTGCCTTTGAGGACGCTGGCGGTGGTGGAAAGGAATTCCCAGCTGATGTGGGGGATGCCCCGCACCAGAACCAGCCCGATGACGCCCACCGTGAGGGCGATGACCAGCACTGCCGCCGCCCAGACTAGCGCGGTCATGATGACGTTCCATGTGCGGCGGGAGGGGGAGAAGTCACTTTTCATCCCTGTTTCCTCCCTTCAGCACAGCGTTGAGCAGCACATTGATGACCATGATGAAGACGAACAGCACCAGCGCGATGCTGAACAGCGCCTGCTTCTGCAGGCCGCTGGCGTAGCTCATCTCCTTGGCGATGGCCGTGGTCAGGAAGGTGACGCTGCGGAAGAGGCTGTCCGGCATATTGGGGCTGTTGCCGGCCACCATCATGACGGCCATTGCCTCGCCGATGGCGCGGCCAATGCCCAGAACGATACCGGCTGCAATGCCGCTCCTGGCCGCCGGGATGCTGATCCTGAACCACGTTTCCGTATCGGTCGCACCCAGTGCCAGACTGCCCTGCTCATACTCGGGCGGCACGGCGTTGAGGGCCGTCACCGACACCGACACGATGCTGGGCAGGATCATGATGGACAGCACCACGATGGCCGACAGCAGGCAGGCGCCCGACGCCTTACCAAACACCTTCGCCACCGCAGGCACCAGCACCTGCATGCCCAGCAGGCCGAACACCACGCTGGGGATGCCGCTCAGCAGCTCCACCGCCGTGACGACCACATTGCGCACGCCGGGAGCTGCCGCTTTCGAGAGGAACACTGCTGTCAGCAGGCCCACCGGCACGCCGATGAGGGACGCGCCCAGGGTGCCGTAAATGCTCGAAAGCAGGAAGGGCAGGATGCCGTACTTCGGCTCGGACGCCGTGGAGGCCCACTCGGTGCCGAAGAGGAAGTTCAGCGGGCCGATCTTTCCGATGGCGGGCAGGCCCGACAGGAACATATAGATGGTAATGACAGCCACGCAGCCCACGGCAAGGATGCCGCAGAGGAAGAAGATGGCGTTCATGACAGCTTCCAGCCACTGGGCCGGGGTGCGGGGCAGCTCGAATCTTTTCATAAAAACACCTGAGGGATCCCCTCGCAAAATTACTCGTTCACCGGCACAGCGCCTGCGGTGCGGATGAGGTCGGCAGCGTCGGTGCTGGCAGCAAAGTCGAAGAACGCCTGAGCCTGAGCGGAGAGGGTGACGGAGTCGTTGGTGACGAACACGAAGGGGCGCTGCACCTCATAGCTGCCGTCCTTGACGGTCTCCTCGCTGCACTCCACGCCGCCGACGGTCACAGCCTTGACGGTGTCGCCGATGGCAGACAGAGAAGCGTAGCCGATGGCCAGCGGGTTGGCCTCCACAGCGCTGATGACAGCGCCGGTAGCCGTCAGCTCCTGCGCGTACTTGCAGGAATCCTTGACGTCCACGATGCTCTCGAAGCCATCGCGGGTGCCGGAGCCAGCCTCGCGGCCCACCAGAACGATCTCGCCGTCGTCGCCGCCGACCTCGGACCAGTTGGTGATCTCGCCGGTGAACATCTGCTTGAGCTGGTCAACGGTCAGGTCCTCGACCTTGCTGTCCTTGTTGACGATGATGGCGATGCCGTCCAGAGCGACGATGGTGCCGGTGACGCCGGTCTCGTCAGCCTTCAGGGCGCGGGAAGAAAGACCGATGTCCAGAGTCTTATCGGCAGCGCCGGTGATGCCTGCGCCGGAACCGGTGGGGTCATAGCTGATGGTGACATCCGGCTCGATCTCAGCGAAGCCCTCGGTCAGGGCGGCGATGACGTTCTTCATAGAGGTGGAACCGCCGGTGGCGACATTGCCGGACAGCGCAGCCGCAGAAGAAGCGGAAGCAGCGGTGCCGGATGCGGCGGCAGAAGAGGCAGCCGTGGAAGAAGCTGCGCCGCCGCAGGCGGTCAGGGCAGCAGCAGCGGCAGCGGCGCCGCAGATGGACAGGAACGAACGACGAGTGATCTTTTTCATCATAATATCTCCTTCAACTGGGCCGGCCCTTTTGTTCTGGCCGGGCTGTTTTCCTTTTCCTTGTTGTGTCTCTCTTGGGACGCCTTTATTGTAGCGCACCGCCCATCCGGCTGCGACCATGGCGGCGCAAAATGCAGGTAAAGCTTTGTGCGGTGTTTTTGCGCTGCTGTCATCCTCTGGTAAAGCCGGTGTGGAAAACAGGACACTCGATTTTACATTTCCGGTCAAATCGTCAAAAATCCGCACGTTCGTTTGTGCATCCCGCCCGCCGAAGGGTGCAAAAAAGGCTGCTTCACAGAACGTAAAGCAGCCTTTCAGAGCCTATGATCGAATCAGAATTTCTCTTCCGTGCCGTCCGGGCGGTAGAGCCGGACATATCTGCGCCACTTGTCCGCGCCCATCACCCGGCTGTAGCAGTCGGCCAGCTCTTTGTTGGCGGTCTCTGCATCCAGCGTCTCCCCCTCGGCAGGCAGGACCAGCACCCGGAACCATGCGTCAAAAAGATGCTCCGTCCAGCCGGTGTCAACGGCCCCGCAGCGGGCATAAAAGCCCAGACGCCGGACGGCCATGGCCTCGTCGTCGGCCTTCTCGGGACACTCGGCCTCGATGAGGATGGCCTTTGCGCCCTCCTCGTGGGCGGGCAGAGCGGCCAGCAGACGTGCGCCAATGCCGGTGCTGCGGTAGGCGGGCAGGACGGAGAAGTAGTCCAGCTGGCTCACTTCACAGCCCATAGGCTGCACCATCAGCAGATAGGACACCAGCGTCTCCCCCTCGAACACGCCCCAGGTGTGGGCCATGTCGGCGGCTTCGCTGTTGAGAATCATGCTCAGGGGTTTCAGCTCGCTGGGCGGGAAATCGCGGTGCATCTCGTCCAGATACACCCGCGTCAGCTCGTCGGCGGCGAGTTTCTTCCACGTAAAGGTCTGGGGCTTCATATCAAAACTCCTTTCCGATAAAAATACCGCCGGGCCGGGCGCGGCGGCCCGTTCCCGGCGATGTTCGAGAAGCTGTTTGCGTAAGAAAACAGCTTTTTCGTTACAGCTGCTTGCGCAGGGCATCGTACACAGCCTGCACATCGCCCTTGATGACCACCTGGCAGGCGTTCTTGGCCGGGCGGATGACGCCCTCTGCGCCTGCGGCCTTGGCAGCGGCCTCGTCCACGGAGGCGTAGCTGTGTACCTCAAAGCGGAGGCGGGTGGCGCAGTAGTCCACCTTGACGATATTGTCCTTGCCGCCGAGGGCTTTCAGGATGCCGGAGGCCAGTGCCTCGCTCTCGGCAGAGCTCATGCTGGGCGTCTCGGCCCCGCCGTTCTTATGATTGTGATAATACTTGCGTCCAAAGTAGAAGCAGGCCATGGCCACCATGGCAAGAACGATCTTGAACGGCAGCGTGATGGGAAGGAATGTGACGATGAGCGCGATGACGATAGCAGCGATCCAGCTGTAAATATCCATTCCTAAAAACATACGATAATTCCTCCTTTGGGGAACGATGCGGCGGGCGCTTCCGGCAGGAAGCCGCCCGGACCCAGTCCGGGTACAACACCATATTAACATACTGCCGGGAAAAAAGAAAGCCCTTTCGGGTATCTTTCGGCCCGAGAGCTTGCATCCCGGGCCGGAATCGGGTACTATAAAGACAGTATATCCCCAATACACGGAAGGAGCATCCTTATGGAATGGACTGATATTCGCCTGACCGTATCCAAAGCCGACGCCGAGGCCGCCGAGGCCGTGGCCACCATGATCGCGGAGGGCGGCATTTATATCGAAGACTACAGCGACATCGAGGAACAGGTGGAACAGATCGCCCACGTGGACCTCATCGAGCAGGAGCTGCTGGACAAGCCCCGGGACACCGTCATCATCCACATGTACCTCGAGCCGGGCGCTTCGCCGGTGGAGACGCTGGCCCTCATCGCGGCCCGGATGGAGGCCGCAGGCATCCCCTACACCTCCGAGACCGAGGGCGTGGAGCAGGAGGACTGGCAGAACGGCTGGCGCAAGTATTACCACCCGATGGACGTGGGCCAGCGCCTCGCCATCGTGCCGTCCTGGCAGGACTATGATACCGACCGCGTCAAGCTCATCCTCGACCCGGGCCTTGCTTTCGGCACCGGCGGCCATGAGACCACCAACCTCTGCCTCGAAGTGCTGGACGAGCGTGTCAAGGGCGGCGAGCGGGTGCTGGACATCGGCACCGGCAGCGGCATCCTCGCCATCGCAGCCCTCAAGCTGGGCGCAGCCGTGGCTGAGGGCGTGGACATCGACCCCGTGGCCGTCCGCACCGCCGGCGAGAACGCCGCCCTCAACGGCGTAGCCGACAAGTTGACCGTCCTCGTGGGCGATCTGTCCGACAAGGCCAGCGGCAAGTACGACATCATCACAGCCAACATCGTGGCCAACGCCATCATGTCCCTGGCCCCCGCCGTCCCCGGCCTGATGGCCGACGACGCCGTCTTCATCGCCAGCGGCATCATCGACAGCCGGAAGGATGAGGTCATCGCCGCGCTGGAAGCCGCCGGCCTCGCCGTGCTGGAAGTGAAGGAGAAGCGCGGCTGGGAGTGCATCGTCTGCAAAAAAGCGTAAATTTTTTAACGGGCTTGCCCTCTCAGGCCGCTTCGCGTCCAGCTCTCCCAAAGGGAGAGCCAAAGACGTAACGGGCAGGCAAAAGCCTCTCCCTTTGGGAGCAACAACGACGACCGCCACCAGTGGCGGAAACAGGGAGTCGTTGTTGGGGCCGCGGCCAGCAAGACGCAAGTGCTTCTCAAAGCACGAAGCGGCTGCTGGGTGCCGCAACCCGGGCAGTGGCATTGCGTGAGCAATGACGGAGAGGGCAAGGACGCTCAAGGAGGAACCATGCCGCACCGTTATTTTACCACTGAAATTTCCGACGGAACCGCCGTGCTGCGGGGGGCCGACGCCCACCATCTCTCCCGCGTGATGCGGGGCAAACTGGGGGACACCGTCATCCTCTGCGACGGCAGCGCCGTCGAGTATACTGCCACCATCACCGGCTTCGGCGACGAGACGGTGGAGTTCAGCGTGGAGCCGGGCTACCCCAGCGCCGCAGAACCCACCGTGGACGTCACCCTGCTGGTGGGTTATCCCAAGCAGGATAAGCTGGAGCAGGTCATCCGCCACGGCGTCGAGCTGGGCTGTGACCACTTCATCCCGTTTTTCAGCCGCTACTGCGTGGCCGCGCCCAAGAAGGAAGAGCAGAAAAACGAGCGCTACAACCGCATCGCCTTTGAAGCCGCCAAGCAGTGCGGCCGGGGCATCCTGCCGGATGTAGCCCTTCCGCTGCCCAACTTCGGGGCTGTCTGCCGCAGCCTCGACCAGTATGACCTTGTGCTCTTCTGCTACGAGTGCGGCGGCGCACCCCTGCGCCAGCTGCTGGCTGAGGCCACGCCCGCCGATGGCAAAAAGCTGAAGATTGCCATCATCACCGGCGCAGAGGGCGGCTTCGCCGCCGAGGAAGCTGAGATGGCCGCAAAAGCCGGCGCAAAGACCGTCGGCCTCGGCCCCCGCATCCTCCGCTGTGAGACGGCCCCGCTGGCCGTTGTCTCTGCCGTCATGACCCTGACGGGGAACCTCGAGTAACTTCTGACATGAGAAACGGCGTCCCGCCGAGGCGGGACGCCGTTTTGCTGTATTCAGTTCTGATACACTTCACGCCGATGGCCTACTGTCAAAGCCAGGATCACCAGCTCTTCATCCTCAATAAGGCAGAGCAGACGGTAATCTCCAATGCGATACCTCCACTGTCCGCTCCGGTTGGCCGTCAGGCCCTTGCCGTGGGCGCGTGGGTCGGCGCAGTCCACGAGGTTTTTGTCTATCCACGCTTTCAGCATCCGCTGGGTATAGCGGTCTAATTTGCGAAATTCCTTTTCAAATCGCGGCGTCGTTTCCACCCGGTATTTCATAAGTCGAGTTCCTTCCAGAACTCACCCACCGGGCGGCTCTTCTTTCCGCTGCGCTGATACTCGCCGTAGGCTTCCTCTGCAGCGGTAATGTCATAATCCTCTTCGATTTTGTCGAACAGCGCCCGCTTGAATGCTTCGCCCATCGACATGGAATGGAGCTTTGCATAGCTGTCGGCCAGCTGCCGTTCTTCTTCCGATAACCGAATCGAGAATGCCATACCATCATCTCCTTCTCATAGTACATTGTACTATATCAACTTCAAACTGTCAATGGCACGGTTTATTTTGCATCTGCATCCCGCAGGGCCTTTTTGATGGTCAGCAGGTTCTGCGGGCTCATGGAGAAGCTGCGCAGGCCGAGGCGGAGATACTGGGTCGCGTTGACGGCATTGCCGACGGCGAGGCCGCAGATGGTGACGGGGATGTCCGCTTTCCTGGCGGCGTCCACCACCATGGCGATGAGCTTTTTCATGGCCGGACTGGCGGGGCGATAGTAGTGCTCGGCAATGGCCAGTTCCCGGCTCACCGCGTGGGTGTACTGGGTCAAGTCGTTGGTGCCGATGACGAAGAACTGGCAGCCGTGGGCAGTGAAGTCCTCTGCCGTCAGGCAGGCGGCAGGTACGCTGAGCATGACGCCGAAGGGGACGTCAGGCTCGAACTCCACGCCCCGCTCGGCGAGCTTGCGGCGGCAGTAGTCTACCACCTGCATGGCGGAATCCCAGTCCTCGATGTTCGTCACCATGGGGAACATGACCCGCAGCGGGCCTTTTGCGGCGGCACGCATGAGGGCGCAGATCTGTACTGCCATCTGGGGCAGATTGCGCAGGCTGCTGCGGATGCCCCGCAGGCCCAGCTTGGAGGACTGGACGCCCTGATAGGCGTCGGCCATGGTGCGGTCGGCACCGAAGTCGAAGGTGCGCACCGTCACTATCCTGCCCCTGGCGGCGGCGAGGCAGGAGGTGTAGAACAGATACTGCTCCTGCTCGTCCATGGCATGGCCGGGCATCATCATGTAGCTGCTGCGCAGCAGGCCCACGCCGGACGCGCCGGACTCCATCGCGGTCCCCACGTCCTCGGGGCCGAAGCAGTTGGCCAGAAGCTCGAACTCCTCGCCGTCCCGGGTGCGGTTGGGCAGCTCAAGCTGGGCGTTCAGCTCCTTGTTCTGGCGCTGCATCTCGCAGATGCAGGTGACGGCGCTCTGCCGGGCGGCGGCATCCGGGTCAAGGATACACTCGCCCTCGGTGGCGTTCAGGATGACCTCGCGGCCGTCGCAGTCTTTCAGGAAATCTTCGCCCACCTGGGTGATGCCCGGGATGTTCAGCGAGCGGGCGATGATGGCCGCATGGCTCTGGCCGCTGCCCTCGGCGGTGATGAGGCCGAGGATGCGGCCCGCCGGGACGCTGAACAGATCGGTGGGCATGAGCAGGTCAGACGCAAGGATGACCGGGTGGTCGAGGGCCTGCCAGCTGCGGAGCCGGTGGCAGAGGATGTTGGTGATGCGCTGGGTCACGTCGAGGATGTCCACGCTCCGCAGCTGCATGTAGGCGTTGTCCTTCATGGCGGCCAGCTGGGCGGCGTAGCGGCGGCCCACACGGTCCATCGCCTCGGCGGCACCGACGCCGGCTTTTATCTGGAAAGCCACCTCATTCATGAAGCCCTCGTCTTCCAGCATCATGCTCTGGAACAGGAAGATGGCCTGCTCCGAGGGCGCGGCGCGGCCTGCCATCTCGTCCAGCTCCTGCTGAGCGACCTTGATGGCGTCTTCCAGCGCCTGCTTTTCCTGTTCGGGGTGGAAAGGCCCCTCGCCGAACACCAGCGGCGGGCGGTCCAGCCGGCTGACCTGACCCAGCACAAGGCCGGGCGATGCGGTAAAGCCCTTATATACCTTCATGTTTCCATCTCCTCCGGCGGCACTCTGCCGGTCAGCGCCCGGCAGACCAGTGCCTGCAAAAAGGTGTTGGGCAGCAGAGCGGCCCGTGCGGCCTGCGCCGGGCCTGCTTCACCCTCGAACAGCGGCTCGAAGCTCCTGAGGCGCTCGAAGTCGCATTTTGCAAGGAAAGCTTCTCCCAAAGTACGGGTGGTGTAGTAGGGGGCGGGGTCTACGCCCACGTCCTCAGCCACGGCTTCCAGCGGGGCAAGCTCTGCATCCGAGAGTTTTGCCAGCAGGAGAGCAGCGTCTGCTGTCAGGGTGGAGGGGTGCTTTTCCCGCACGTCCTTCTGGACGGCCTCGAAGGCCGCATGGAATGCGGCAGCATCCGCGCTGCTCTCAGCTCCGCTGTCCACAGCGTAGGCGCAGCCCCGCAGCCGCCCGAAGGCCCGCAATGTATCGTGGTAGCCCAGCTCGATGTTCCGCCGGGCGGTGGCGGGCTCGAAGTGGAGGATGTCGCCCAGCTCCCAGTAGCTTCGGATGAGGGTGGTGGGCAGGCCGGTGCGGTTGGGGCGGGTGATGCCCACACCCTCCAGGTCTACACAGACCAGCTCTTCTGCGCCCATCTTCTGGGCCAGCGCGGTGGGCATATTGTCCCGGTAGCCGCCGTCGAGGTAAGACACCCCGTCGATGGTGTGGGCCCGCAGGGCGGGGAAGCAGGCTGCAGAGGCCAGCAGGTAGTCTTTCACCTTCCCCTCGGGAATGTCTTCCAGCGGAAGCTCCCGGGCCTTGAGGGTCTTCTGCTCCACGGTCACAAGGCCCAGCCGGATGGGGCTTTTGCGGAGTTTCTCTTCGTCCAGCACCCGCTCGACGATCTCTTCCAGCGGCGTGACGTCCATGCCGCCCTGAGTCACAGCGTCTTTGAGGAATGCGTGCAGCTCGGAAAGCGGCGCATCCTCGGCGGGCAGCTCCATCACATCCTGGCTGCGGATGGTCAGCCACATATCCCGGGCCGTCTCGTAGAGGTCGAGGGCGAACATGGCGCCGTTCAGGCTGCCGACGCTGGTACCCGTAATGATCTGGGGCCGCCAGCCCAGCTCGGTCAGCGCCCGCCAGACGCCCACCTGATAGCTGCCGCGGGCGCCCCCGCCCGCCAGCACCAGCGCCTTTACAGGGGTGTTGTTCTGCGCCATGTTTTCTGCCTCCTTTGATGTGTTCCGGTTTTGCCTAGATTATAGCATATTTCCCGGGAGATTTCTCTCTGTTTTTGTAACAAAAAATGTGCTATAATAAATTCACCTTGCCAGAACGATTCAGGAGGACGACAGATGCACCGCAAGCAATGGATTTTCGACATGGACGGCACCCTCACCGACAGCATGACCGTGGTGTGGCAGGGCGCACCGCTGGAGCTGCTGCGCCGCTATGGCCGCACCGCAAGACCCGGCATCCACGATGTTCTGCTGAGCATGGGGATGGTGGAGGGCGCGGAGTATCTCATCCGCACCTACGATCTGCCTCTGACCCTGCGGGACTACGAGCCTGCCATGCGGCAGGTCATCCGGGACCTGTACAAAAAAGTTGAGCTGAAGCCCGGCGTCCGGGAGATGCTGGCCCGGCTGAAAGCCGAGGGCGTGCGGATGTGCATCTGCTCCAACACCTGGGCAGAGCAGTGCGAAGAGGTGCTCACCCGGCTGGGTGTCGCAGACTATTTCGAGTTCTTCTACACCGCACAGGGCGCGAAGAGCAAGGCCCACCCCGAGGTGTTCCACGAAGTCCTCGAGCGGCTGGGCGGCAGCGAACCCGCCGACGCCGTTGTCTGCGAGGACGCTGTCTACGCCACCCGTACGGCCAGGCAGTGCGGCTTTTACCTCATCGACATCGAGGATGAGACCAGCGCTGCCGATAAGCCCGAATTGCAGCGCCTCGCCGACCAGTACATAACGGATTGGACACAGCTGGACTGGACAAAATTATAAAGCAATGGGGAGGCCCTTCCGGGCCTCCCCATTGCTTTATCGGAACTGCTTTTCCAGATAATCTTTCAGCGCCGTGCGGGCTGCAGGCTCCCGCCCGCGGGGGACAGGGACCCGTGCGCCGCTCTGCATCCAGAACTCACCCGCCGCCAGCTGGGACACCGCCGCCAGATTGACCACATAAGAGCGGTGGAGCTGGACGAAGCGCTCATCCGCCAAAAGCGGCTGTGCCACCTGTGCAAACGGCACCCGGACGGACAGGGACGGCACATCCTCGCCGCTGGCGAGATGGAAATGCACCACATGGTGGGTACACTCGAGGTATTCGATGTCCGCGAAGGGCAGCACCCGCAGACCCGACGCCGTGGCTACCGGGATGGCCGGGCCGTACTCCGGCTCGGCGGCCCGGGCCAGCAGAGCGTCCAGCTGTTCCGGCGGGACAGGCAGCAATAAATACTGCATGGCGTCCACCCGGTAGGCACTGTAGGCGTGGGCGGGCGTGTGGGCCAGAAAAGCCAGCGGGCTGCGCCGCCCCCGGCTGCGGAGTGCAGCCGCTGCCCGCAGCGACGCGGCTGCTGCCGTGGACGGCAGCTCGATGAGGTACAGCTCGTACCGCTCCCCGGCGTCGTCCCGGGCCAGCAGGGCTTCCGGGCTGTCCAGCTGCTCGATGATGCAGGCGTCGTCCCGCCGGGCATAATAGTCGAGACACTGCCGCTCCACCCGGCTGCGGAGGACGCTGTCCGGGCTGCACACCGCGATATGAAATATCATTCCGAAGCCCCCTTTCGGGCCTGCCGCCGGCGCTTGCTTTTTCGGCCCGGCGGGAGTATCATTGCTATAAATAACAAAAGGAGAAACTGCTATGGAAATGCCTCTCGTCAGCATCATCGTCCCTGTGTACAATGCCCAGAGCCACCTGAGCCGCTGCCTCGAAAGCATCTGCGGGCAGGAGTACAAGAACCTCGAGCTCATCGTCATCAACGACGGCTCCAAAGATAAGAGCCTGCCCGTCTGCGAGGAGTTCCGCAAAAAGGACAGCCGCATCCTGCTGGTGGACAAAGCAAACTCCGGCGTGTCTGACACCCGGAACCTCGGCCTGAAGCTTGCCGGCGGCAAGTACGTCCAGTTCGTGGACAGCGATGACTACATCGCCCCGGACTACACCGCCCGGCTGGTGGAGGCGGCAGAGAAGACCGGTGCCGACCTCGTCATCTCGCCCTACACCATGGTCATCCCCGCCGGGGCGTCGAAGCCGGAACAGGTGCTGGAAAAGATTCAGGACGACCTCGGCGTCATGCATGTTGCACGCCCGCCGGAGAACCGGGAATACGGTTTCCTGCCCGAGGGCGTCTACGACAAGGACACCTTCGCCCGCCGCCTGATGGACAAGCCCGCCTCTTACTTTTACAGCGTGCTCTGGAACAAGCTCTACCGCCGCGACATCCTCACCCGGCACGACATCCGCTTTACCAGCGAGATGCGCTGGGCCGAAGACCTCGTGTTCAACATGCAGTATATCCAGTACGCCGAAGTCTTTGCGTCCATCCCGCAGCCCGGCTACTACTATGTCCAGAACCCTCAGAGCATCTGCCACACCCAGATAAAGCCTGCCGCTCTGGTACAGAACAAGATCCAGGTGTTCCACTACTACAAGGACCTCTACACCCGGCTTGGGATGTATGAGCAGGTGCGGCCCCAGCTCTACAAATTCCTCATCGACATTGCCGAGAGCACTTACCCCTCCGGCCCCTTCAAGAAGGTCATCGATGAGGCGAAAGCCTACTGGAAAGAGCACAAGGCAGAGATCTCATCCTAAAGAAAAGCGGGAGGCCCCTGCGGGGCCTCCCGCTTTTTTATTTATGCTCCGATGGCGGCACACTTCTTAGCCAGCCAGTCGCGCTCGTCCTCGGTCAGGCGGGGAGCCAGCTTCTCGAAGACCTCGCGGTGGTAGGCGTTCAGCCAATCCAGCTCGTCGCGGCTCAGAACGCCCGGGACGATGGGGGAGGTGGCGATCGGCACGAACGTGATGGGGCAGAATGCCAGGAACTCGCCGTACTGGTTGGATGCTTTGTGGTAGCACTCCAGCTCATTCTCGATGCGGATGCCGACGACGCCGCCCTCATAGACGCCCGGCTCGTCGGTGACGATCATGCCCGGCTTGAAAACGGTGGTGTTGCGGCCGTTCAGGGCGTGGGGGCCTTCGTGGACGTTGCCCACATGGCTGACGCTGTGGCCGGTGCCGCAGCGGTAGTTGATGAGGTGGCGCCACAGCGGCTCACGGGCGATGGTGTCCAGCATATGGCCGTCGCAGTAGTCCAGCCAGACAGCCCGGGCGATGTCGATGTGGCACTGCAAAGTCCAGGTGTAGAACAGGCGCTCGTCCTCCGTCAGCTCACCCAGCGGGTAGGTGCGGGTGATGTCGGTGGTGCCGTCCATATAGGTCGCGCCGCTGTCCACCAGCAAGAAGCCCTTCTTCTCGAGCTTTGCGTGGTCTTCCTCGGTGGCGTGGTAGTGCATCATGGCGGCGTTGGGGCCGTAAGCTGCAATGGTGCCGAAGCTCTCGGTCAGGAACTTGTCCTGTGCGCTGCGGTACTTGTGGAGGATCTCGTCGATGGTCAGCTCAGTCAGCTCTTCGCCGGCGGCCAGACGGTTCTCCAGCTCGATCTGGAAGCGGACCATAGCCACGCCGTCGCGGACGTGAGCCTCGCGGGTGTGAGCCAGCTCGACTTCGTTCTTGACGCCCTTCATGGGCAGCAGGGGGTCGGCCTCGTCCTTGACGGTCAGAGCCGGGTTGGCCTGCAGGGTCTGGTAGACGGCGTAGTTGACGGAAACGGGGTCGGCCAGAACGGTCTGCTCTTCGGTCTGGGCGGCGAGGAAGGTAAGCACATCGTCGTACTCAGCCAGCTCCACGCCGTTTTCCTTCAGCTCCGCAGCAGCCTCGGCGCTGACGCGGGCGGTGTTGATGAAGAGCGTCGCCTTATCGGGGGTCACATAGCAGTAAGCCATTGCATAAGGGGTGCATTGAATGTCCATCGCACGCAGATTGAGCAGCCATGCCAGATTGTCCAGCTTGCCCACCAGCTGTGCAGTGCAGCCCAGCTCAGAGAGCTTCGCACGCAGCTGGCCCAGCTTCTCGGCAGGGGAGAAGCCTGCGTACTCTTTCGGCAGGAGCCATGCCGGGGTAGCGGGCAGGGCGGGACGGCCCTCCGTCCACAGCTCGTCCTCGAGGTTCAGCAGCTTGATGGTGCCTTTCTTGGCGTCCAGCTCTTTCTGCAGGCTGCGCACCAGACCGCAGGAGGCGGTCAGGCCGCAGAGGCCCAGCTTGCCGCCCTCGGGCAGGACTTTGCCGCAGTACTGCTCGGCGGTCGGCACGCCCGGCTCGCCCATCCGCATCAGCTGGATCTCCGTGCCGGCGATCTCCTTCTCGGCCTGCACGAAGTAACGGCCATCGGCCCAGACAGCGCTCTCGGTCATGGTGACGACGAAGTTGGAGTTCTCGCCGTGGAAGCCGGAGAAGTAGGTCAGGGCAGTGTAGTGGTCGGGCATATACTCGCTGGCGTGCGGGTCTCCCACCGGGATGAGGTAGACGTCCACGCCGTTTGCCTTCATGGCCTCGCGCAGGGCGGCCAGACGCTCGGGAACGGTATTCATGCTCATGTCAAAAAGCCTTCTTTCTTTATTCTGCCGGAAAAACGTCCGGCGGCGATGGTTTGCTGTACCTTATTGTATCATTCTGGGGCGCAGAATGCAATTCGCAGGGTTCATTTTGGTCCTGCCGCCCGAAAACGCAAGCAAATTGCAAAAAATGTTACAAATTTCTCATCAAAAAGGCCGGTTTGCCATTGACAGCCTTGTTATAATAGGAGTGTAGGAATTTTACGGGTCAGCACTCAGCGGCCCGGACTGCTTGTAAGGCCCGACGGGCCTGCTGGGCAGCGCCTTTGCGGCGTCTGCATAAAAGAAAGAGGCATTTCAGACTATGACCAAGATCGATATTTTCTCCGGCTTCCTTGGCGCCGGTAAGACCACCCTTATCAAGAAGCTCATCAAAGAGTCCTTTGCCGGCCAGAAGGTCGTGCTCATCGAGAACGAGTTCGGCGAGATCGGCATCGACGGCGGCTTTTTGAAGGAGTCCGGCATCCAGATCAATGAGCTGAACGCCGGCTGCATCTGCTGCTCTCTGGTGGGCGATTTCCGCGCCGCTCTGCAGCAGGTGGTGGAGCAGTACCACCCCGACCGCATCGTCATCGAGCCCTCCGGCGTCGGCAAGCTGTCCGACGTGACCCGCGCTGTCGAGGGCGTGGCCGAGCATCTGGATGTTCAGCTGAGCAGCTTCGTCACCGTGGCCGATGTCAACAAGGTCAAGATGTATATGAAGAACTTCGGTGAGTTCTACGACGACCAGATCAGCCACGCAAGCTGCATCATCCTGAGCCGCACCCAGAACGCCACCGAGGAAAAGATCGCCGCCGCTGTGGCCATGCTGCGTGAGAAGAACCCCACCGCCACCATCGTCACCACCGCCTGGGACGCCCTGACCGGCGAGCAGATCCTGAAGGCCATGTCCACCAAGGACGACTTCAAGGCTGAGCTGATCGCTATGGCTGCCAAGGCTAACGAGGAGCACGCCCACGAGGACGAGGAAGAAGAGCACGAACACCATCATCACCACGACCACGATGATGACCACGACGAGCATTGCTGCTGCGGCCATCACCATGACCACGATGACGATGATGAAGACGAGCATGAGCATCATCATCACCACGACCACGACGATGACCATGATGAGCATTGCTACTGCGGCCATCACCATGACCACGATGACGATGATGAAGACGAGCATGAGCATCATCACCACCACGACCATGATGACCACGACGAGCATTGCTGCTGCGGCCATCATCACCACCATCATCATGACCACGACGCCGATGAGGTCTTCACCAGCTGGGGCGTCGAGACGGCCAAGAAGTTCTCCAAGGCTGACATTGAGCACGCCCTCACCGAGCTGGACACCGGCAATTACGGCATGATCCTCCGCTCCAAGGGCATCGTGGACGGCGGCGCAGACGGCTGGCTGGAGTTCGACTACGTTCCCGGCGAGTGGGAAGTCCGCGCACGCGGTGCAGACGTCGGCGGCAAGCTGGTGGTCATCGGCTCCAAGCTGGATGAAAAGGCCATCGCCGCACTGTTCGGCTGCTGATCGACCCTGAAAGGATAAAAGATTATGGCAAATGAGATCCCGGTATACCTGTTTGTGGGCTTCCTCGAGAGCGGCAAGACCAAGTTCATTCAGGAGACTTTTGAAGACCCCAACTTCGACTCCGGCGACAAGACCCTTCTGCTGGTCTGCGAGGAGGGCGAAGAAGAGTACAATGAGAAGAAGTTCGCCTTCCCCGGCGTGACCCTCTACAACCTCGAGGACAAGGCCGAGCTGAACCCCCAGAACCTCGCAAAGCTGGCCAGGGAGGCCGACGCAGGCCGCGTGGTCATCGAGTACAACGGTATGTGGATGCTGCAGGATCTGGCAAACAATCTGCCCGAAAACTGGATCGTCTACCAGTGCATCGCCACCGCCGACGGCACCACCGCGCTGACCTACGCCCGCGACAACTCCATGCGTGCGCTGATGCTGGACAAGATCGCCCGCAGTGAGCTCATCGTCTTCAACCGCGCCGAGGCCGTCAACAACGACGCCGCCCGTCAGGAGCTGCACAAGCTGGTGCGTCAGGCATCCCGCAAGTGCGACATCGCCTACGAGTTCAAGGACGGCAGCGTGGCTTACGACGACATCCCCGACCCGCTGCCCTTCGACATCAACGCTCCGGTCATCGACATCCCGGACGACGATTACGGCATCTGGTATATGGACTGTCAGGACGAGCCCCAGAAGTACGCGGGCAAGACCGTCAAGTTCCTCGCACAGGTCTGCCAGACCAACCGTGCCGGCAAGAACAGTTTCGTGCCGGGCCGGTTCGCCATGACCTGCTGCGTACAGGACATCCAGTTCGTGGGCTTCCCCTGCAGCTACGACGGCTACAAGGCCCTCGAGCAGCGGGCATGGGTCAAAGTGACCGCAAAGGTCGGCTATAAGTTCCATAACATCTACCGCGGCAAAGGCCCGGTGCTCACCGCACTGTCGGTGGAGCCTGCCGAGAAGCCGCTGAACGATGTTGTTACCTTCTCCTAACTGCAACATAACCAAGGAGGTCATGGCATGAAAGCAATCTTCCGCATTCTGGGTACTGCCGCCGCTGTGGCGGTCACCGGTGCCGCCATCGTCATCATGGACAAGCTCCTGAACGAAAAGGCCGCACCCATCATCGAATCCATCGAGTTCCCCGAGGAAGCCGAAAAGGACGACGCAGAGGCCGCCAAGACCGCCGAGGCATACGCCGAGGGTGAGGCCAAGGCAGAGGCCGAAGCCGCCGCACCGGCAGAAGAGACCGCTCCCGCCGAGGAGTCCGCCGCCCCTGAGACGGAGGCAGCGCCCGCTGAGGCCGCAGAGCCTGTGACCCAGCCCGACCTGAGCGAAGAGCGCCCGGTCTGTGACCCCGAGGCTCCGAACCCGAACCCCGTGGAGGCCGGCCCCGCCGTCGCCCCCAAGGACGAAAACGGTAAGTTCGACCCGACTAAAATCGCCGACGTCTCCGACTTCGGCGACTGGGAAGAGCAGGGGTGCAAAGGGTAATTCCGCACGATAAAAGGGACGCTGTGTGTATGCACAGCGTCCCTTTTCTGTTTTATTCTCCGTATGCTATCTTCGTCAGCCTGTCCTTATCCGTCACGGTCACGCCGCCGCGGTAGAGCTTCACGATGCCCTCACCGGCGAAGTATTTCAGCAGGCGGCTCACCACCTCGCGGGCAGAACCCATGTACTTTGCCATCTGGTCCTGGGTCAGGCGGACATCGTCGCCGCCGGTCTTGGCAAGCTCATCCGCAAGGAAGATGGCCAGCCGCCGGTCGGCGCTCATGAAGAGGATCTGCTGCATCGTCCACATGGTGTCGGAGAAGCGCTCAGCGGTCATCTGGTAGGCGAAGCACCGCACCTCCACGTTCTGCTGCATGAGACTGCGGAAGACGCCTGCGCTGATGCAGTAGGCCTCGGTGTCCTCCTCGGCGTCGATATAGAGGTCAAAGTTCACCGAGTCCATAACGCAGGAGGCGGAGAGGATGCAGATCTCGCCGCCAAAGAGGCGGTAGAGGGTCACGTCCCGGCCATCGTCGGAGAGAAGATACGCCCGGAACTGGCCGGTGCGCAGCAGCAGGATGCCCACGCAGTTCTCCACCGGACTGTGGACCCGCTCGCCTTTGCGATAGCGCACCAGGCGGGTGGTGCGGCAGAGCATATCCTGCTGTTCGGCGGTCAGCTTGTCCCAGAAGGGGAAGGCACAGGCGAGACACTGGCGGTGCTCGCTGCATTTAGAGATAGGCAGGATCTCCGGCATCTTAAATCACCCCTTCCGCAGCGCTTTGGCGGCTTCGGTGCCTGCCAGAGCGCCCTCATAGACGGCCTTCGCCACCTGCAAAAGCCCGCCGGTGCAGTCTCCGGCGGCGTAGAGGCCGGGGACGGTGGTCTGCATTTTTTCATCTGTCACGATGCGGTCGTTCTCCACAGCGGCACCGATTTTCCGGGCCAGCGCCGTACTGCCCGCAACGCCCAGAGCCACAAACACACCCGCCAGCTCCACCACATCGCCGCCGGACAGCTGGACGCCGGTGACTTTCTGCTCGCCGAGGATCGCGTCGATTTTTTCAGGCCGGACAGCCACCTCCGGCGGAAACTCTGCCGCCGGCGGCGCACCATTCAGCAGGAGGGTGACGCTGGCCGCCACCGGCAAAAGCGCCTGCACCTCATGCAGGGCGTATTCGCCGCTGCCGACCACGGCCACATCTTTGCCCCGATAGAAAAAGGCATCGCAGGTGGCGCAGTAGCTGACGCCGTGGCCCTCGAGGCCCGCCAGCCCCGGGATGCGGGGCGTCGCCCGCGAAGCACCTGTGGCGAGGATAACAGCGTCCGCCGGGTAATCTCCATCGAGGGTTTCTACAGTGAGTTTATCGGTATAGGTCAGACCCACGGCCTCGGTGGTCACAAATTTGACGCCCACAGCCTTGGCCCCCTCGATGCCCTGACGCTCCAATTCCGCACCCGAGATGGGGGCGGCGAAGCCGTAGTAGTTCTGGATAAGCTCTGCACGGTCAAGCGCACCCGGCCCCCGGGTGAGGACGGTGGTGTCCACCCCCGCACGGGCAGTGTACAGCGCGGCAGACACCCCCGCCGGGCCGGAGCCGATGATGACGATGTTGGACATAGTGGGCCTCCTTGTACTTCTTGTATTATCGTAAAATCCGTTACTTTCTTTGCGCGCCGACGGCGCGGGGTTAGAGCGCTTTTACGCTGGGCTAAGTTCTCTTTTGCGCACCAAAAGAGAACCAGAAAAGTGCCCGCTACTTTCGAGGCGCGGGAGGCACGAACTAGGGGCTGCTCGCCCCTAGTAACCCCGGAGAGGTGGGCTCCAAGCAAAAATGCTGGAGATTCACGCCATTCGGCGTGAAGATCTCTTAACCGCATTTTCGCTCTCCGCCGATTTGCTGCTTCGCAGCAGACTTTACGCCCTTGCTGGACACAACGTCCAGCAGAAACGTAACACCCTCGGCGAAGCCGTAAATCGGAGAAGTGAGAAAAATGCGTTTAGCGAAGCGGCTAGCATTTTTGGGCTTCGACAACCCCTTCGGGGTCTGAAAGGGGCGAGCAGCCCCTTTCTCGTGGATCCAGCGCGTCGAAATCGCTGGTGGTTTTCTGGTTCTCTTTTGACATCAAAAGAGAGCAATCAGCCTTAATGAAAAAGCGCTCTGCCCCGCGCATAGGCGCGAGAACCATTTCTGGTTCTCTTTTGGCGCGCAAAAGAGAACTTAACCCCGCGTAACAGCGCTCTATACCTCTATTATACACCAAATCCCCCTAATTTCTGTGACCAAGTCCCAAAAGCCTCCATTTTCCGCCCGAGCGCCACTTTGCAAGGGCGGGCGAGTGTGTTATACTTTCTATGAATGCGATTCAATCTTCCTGATGGAGGCTTTTTTATGTCCACAAAGCAGCGTCTGCTTTTTATCACCACCGGCGGCACCATCGCCAGCGTCCGCACCCAGCAGGGCCTCAAGCCCGTGCTCACCAGCGAAGAGCTTCTGGCTCATCTGCCTGAGCTGAACGAGCTCTGCTGCCCCGACACGCTGGCCCTGTGCAGCATCGACAGCACCGACCTCGGCCCGGAGCACTGGCTGATGATGGCGAAGGCCGTACAGGAGAATTATGCCCTCTACGACGGCTTCATCATCTGCCACGGCACCGACACGCTGGCCTACTCGGCGGCGGCTCTGTCTTATCTCATCCAGAACGCCGACAAACCCGTCATCCTCACCGGCGCACAGCAGCCCATCTCCAACGAGATCACCGACGCCAAGAAAAACCTTCGCGACAGCGTCATCTGCGCCCTCGACCCCGGCAGCCGGGGCGTCATGGTGGTATTCGGCGGCCATGTCATCGCAGGCACCCGCGCCAAGAAGAACAAGACCATCAGCTACGACGCCTTTGCCTCGGTGAATTTCCCGGCGCTGGCACTGGTACAGGGCGACCGTCTGGTGCGGTATGTGCCTTCGCCCTGGCCCATCGGCCCTGTGGAGTTTGGACGCTCGCTCAGCCCCCGCGTCTTCCTGCTCAAGCTGACGCCCGGCCTCAGCCCCGATTTGATCCCCGACATTTTCCGCCTCTACGACTGCGTCATCGTGGAGAGCTTTGGCGTAGGCGGCATCCCCCAGCGGCTGATGGACGCCTTCGCCGAGGGCCTCGGCGACTACGACAAGACCCACAAAGTGCTCATCCTCACCACCCAGGTCACTTACGAGGGCAGCGATGTGGGCATCTATGAGGTGGGCAAGCGGGTCAAGAACCGCTTCCGCTTCCTTGAGGCCCACGACATGACCATCGAGGCCGTCGTGACGAAGATCATGTGGCTGCTGGCGCAGGACTGCGACAGCTTTGACCAGCTGCAGCAGCGGTTCTACCGGCAGGTCAATTTTGATACGTTCTACCATTGAGGAGTGTGCAATGAAAAACGAACGTGAAAAAGCTTTATTTTTAGCACAACTAAAAGACTTTGCAAATACTCTGTCCGATAAGATTGCAGTAAACGATGAATGGACCATCAAGGGCTTTATCGATATTTTCAAAAATATCTATACGATTTCTTCTGACACTAAAATCGTCTCCAAAATATTGGAGTTGCACTTGTTCCCTCAGTTTCTAGCCTTTGCTGAACAGACTGGATATGACATCGAGCTTGCAACTTATCAAAATTACTACCCAGATTTGACTTTTATCTCTAAAACCGATCCCTCCATTAAATTTGCTGTCGATTTGAAAACAACTTACCGAGAAGAGAACCATCCTGACTTCTGCAATGGATTTACACTAGGCTCTCACGGCGAATACTTTATCAATCGCACAAGTACCAAAAACATTCAATATCCCTATGATGATTACAGTGGGCACTTCTGTTTCGGAATCATTTACACCCGTGCAGTGCTGGACAAAAAGAATGAGACGCATACATATTCCATTGATGAGCTGAATGAGATTCCTTCTGTTATCCACGATTTTCTCTTTTTCGCAGAAGAAAAGTGGAAAATAGCAAGTGACAAGGGTGGCAGTGGAAACACGGCAAATATCGGCAGTATCCATAATATTCAAGATATTTTAAATGGTAATGGTGTGTTTGCCAAAGCTGGTGAAGAATTGTTTGATGATTATTGGGCAAACTTTGGCAAAATAGAAATTCTTTCTGCGAACAAGCGAAAAAAGCTTTCCTCTTTTTCGGAATATCTGCAATACAGAGGACTGCCTTCCGAGTTGAATAATTGCAGAGCCTCTAAAAGGAGCACAAAATGAGCGAAAAAATATTCGTTCCTCCTCTTAAAATTCAAGGCATTAAAACAAAGCTTGTCCCCCTGATTCGAGAAAATGTGATTCTGGACAAAGAAACTATATGGCATGAGCCATTTATGGGGTCTGGTGTTGTTGGCTTTAATGTTGAGCCGGAACGTGCTGTATTTGCAGACGTCAACCCTCACATCATCAACTTTTATAACAGAATAAAAGATGGCTCTATCACCAGTGGAAGAGTCCGTGCATTTCTCGAAGCGGAAGGGAAGAAACTCGAGAATGGCGATGCCGATTATTACTATGAGGTTCGTGACCGATTCAACCAGCATCACGAACCTCTGGACTTTCTCTTTCTGAACCGTGCCTGCTTTAACGGGATGATGCGCTTCAATAAGGACTACAACTTCAATGTTCCATATGGACACAAACCTCAGCGGTTTGCAAAGGCTTATATCACAAAAATCGTAAACCAGGTCGCCCACATCGAAGAGCTTCTGAAAACCCATGAATGGGAGTTTTTATGTCAATCCTTTGAGGATACGATAAGTTCAGCGACCCATTCCGATTTCATATACTGCGACCCTCCGTATATTGGCCGTCATGTCGATTACTATGACAGTTGGGATGAAGAACTCGAAGTTGCTCTGCACAGCGCACTCGTTAAATCACAGTCCAATTTTATGCTGTCAACATGGCATCATAATGATTACCGTTCAAACGAATATATCGAGCAGGTGTGGAATGACTGCCAAATCATCACACGGGAACATTTTTATCATGTGGGTGCAAAAGAAAAGAACCGCAATCCTGTCGTAGAGGCACTTCTTACAAACTATGTCATTACCGGCACTCAAAATCAGCTCCGGCTTGAAAATGAACAGTTGTCTCTATTTAGCACTTCCGATACACTTCCAGAAAAAATAGCAAATTAAAAACGTCCTGTATTGCTGCAAAATCAATACAGGACGTTTTACATTTCTCAAAACACCATCTGCACCAGCAGCACATAGCACAGCGTGCCGCCGGCGATGGAAACCAGCGTCTGATGCTTCCACTTATGGAGGGCGACGGTCACACCGATGGCGATGGCCTCCGGGATGCCGTGGCTGCCCGAGGTGAGGCTGACGCCCTTGAGGCAGTAGACGATGAGCATTCCGAAGATGGCGGCGGGCAGCACATGGCCCAGATACTCCACAACCTCAGGCACCCTGCCGCCCCGGGAGCCGAACACCAGAAAGGGCAGAAAACGGGTGAGCATGGTCGCCGCCGCGCAGACGGCGATGGTCAGGATGAACTGGATATTGCTCATTTTGCCGCCTCGCTTTCTTTGGCCTCGATGGGGCGGCGGAACAGCAGCAGTGCCACAAGGATGCAGACCATCGAGGGGATGAGGAAGCTGCCCGAGCCGAAGATGCGTAGGCAGACCAGCGGGGCGGCAATGCCGATGATGGCGCTGGCGTGCTGTTTTTCCTTCTCCCACTGGTTGAGGAAGATGACCACGAACATGGCCGTCATGACGAAATCGACGCCTTCGGTGCTGAAGGGCAGGACAGAGCCGAGGGCCGCGCCCATGGCCGCGCTGGCGACCCAATAGATCTGGTCCAGCAGGGTGATGAAGAACATGAACCAGCCCTTATCCACGCCCTCGGACGGCTCTGCCGAGCAGGTGATGGAAAAGGTCTCGTCGCTCATGGCGAAGATCATGTAGGCGCTGCGCAGGCCGTAGCCGCGGTAGCGCTGCAGCATGGTCAGGCCGTAAAAAAGATGCCGCGCCTGGATCATCAGCGCCATCAGAAAGGCCGACACCGGCGCAAAGCTGCCCAGAAGCAGCGACGCCAGCACGAATTCCAGCGAGCCGCCGTACACTACCGTACCCATCAGGGGCGGCAGCCAGACCGGCAGGCCCAGCGACTGCACATAGATGCCGTAGCCGAGGCCCAGCACCAAATATCCGGCAAACACCGGCAGCGTCTGAGGCGCTGCGGCCCGGAACGCGCGCCACGCCGGCGCACGGCTCAAATTTGTTTTGTTTTCTTCCTGCATTTATTTCAACCCTCCAATACAGTAGTATAACAGGTTTATCCGCATTTGCAAGAACTATTTATAAGGCAAAGAGGGTCCTGTGCGGACGCACAGGACCCTCTTTGCCTTCTATCTTTTATTTTTTGGTGAGGTCTTTCGTGTAGAGGGCGCGGGTCGCATTCAGGACAGCGAGGACCATGACGCCGACATCGGCGAAGATGGCCGCCCACATATTGGCGATACCCAGAGCGCCCAGCAGCAGGCAGACCGCCTTGATGGCCAGAGCAAAGACGATGTTCTGGTAGACGATGCTCTTGGTGCGGCGGGCAATGCGCATGGCGAGGGCGATCTTGGCCGGGTCGTCATCCATCAGGACGACGTCGGCGGCCTCAATGGCGGCGTCAGAGCCCAGAGCACCCATGGCGATGCCCACATCCACACGGGAGAGGACAGGGGCGTCGTTGATGCCATCGCCCACGAAGGCCAGCATCTCTTTGGGTTTCTTGGCGGCCAGGAGCTTCTCGATCTGGTCCACCTTATCGCCGGGCAGCAGGCCGGCGTGGTACTCGTCGATGCCCAGCTCTGCCGAGACAGCCTTTGCCACCGGCTCTGCGTCGCCGGTGAGCATGACGGTCTTGCGGACGCCAGCCTGCTTGAGGCCCTTGATGGCCTGTGCGCTGTGGGGCTTCACCACGTCGGAGATGAGCAGATAGCCCGCATACTTGCCGTCGATGGCCACATGGACGATGGTGCCGGTCTGGGGGACATCGGGGACGGTGAGGCCCAGCTTTGCCATCAGGCGGGCATTACCGGCAGCGACCAGCTTGCCGTCCACCCTGGCGGTGACGCCGTGGCCGCCCAGCTCCTCCACATCGGTGACGCGGGCAGCGTCGATGTCCTTGCCGTAAGCAGCCTTGATGCTCAGGGAGATGGGGTGCTTCGACCAGCTCTCGGCCAGCGCAGCGGCTTCCACAAGGCTGTCTTCGGTACCGCCCTCCACGGGGCAGACCCTGACGACCTTGAAGGTACCCTGGGTCAGGGTGCCGGTCTTATCGAAGACGACGACGCGGGTATCGGCCAGCTCTTCCAGATAGGTCGAGCCCTTGACGAGGATGCCGCAGGCAGAGGCACCGCCGATGCCGCCGAAGAAGCTCAGCGGGATAGAGATGACCAGTGCGCAGGGGCAGCTGATGACGAGGAAGGTGAGGGCGCGGTAGACCCAATCGCCGAAGCGGGCGGGCTGGCCCATCAGCAGCAGAACGATGGGGGGAATGAAGGCCAGCGCCAGCGCACCGTAGCAGACCGCCGGGGTGTAAACGCGGGCAAAGCGGGTGATAAAGTTCTCGGCGCGGGCCTTTTTCATGCTGGAATTTTCCACGAGGTCGAGAATTTTAGAGACGGTGGATTCGCCGAACTCCTTGGTGGTCCTGACCTTGAGCAGGCCGCTCATGTTGACACAGCCGCTGATGACCTCATCGCCGGACCGGACATCCCGGGGCAGGCTCTCGCCGGTGAGGGCGGCGGTGTTGAGGGTGGAAGCGCCCTCGACGATGACGCCGTCGATCGGCACACGCTCGCCGGGCTGGACCACGATGATGGTTCCGATCTCGACCTCATCGGGGTCTACCTGCTCCATCTTGCCGTCCTCGCCCTCGATGTTGGCGTAGTCGGGCCGGATGTCCATCAGGGCCGAAATGCTGCGGCGGCTCTTGCCGACGGCAACGCCCTGGAACAGCTCGCCGATCTGGTAGAAGATGATAACGGCACAGCCCTCGACGTAATCGCCCAGCGCGAATGCACCCACGGTGGCGACGGCCATCAGGAAGCATTCATCAAAGGGCTGACGGTTCTTGATGCCCAGAAGGGCCTTGCGGAGCACATCCCAGCCCACCACGAGGTAGGGGATGCAGTAGAGCAGCAGCTCCACCGACGTGGGCAGAGGCGGCAGCAGCTTGAGCACCAGCACCAGCGCCAGAGCAGCGATGATGCGGTACAGCATTTTCTTTTGTTTTTTCGTCACGGGTACCAGCCTCCTTTTGGGGCAGTTTTCTCAGATTCAACAGGTTTTCCCCACAAGGGGCTTGTTTTCCACGCTTTCCCCCAGCTTTTCCACGAGGTTTTCCCGCAAAAAGCCGCAAATGCGCGTTCATTTTTCTATTTTTGCATCCAATATGTTGAAAACGCCGTGGAAATTGTTGAAAACTGATTTATTTTTCCACATTTTCCACGCGCATCCCGGCAGCAAAAGTCGAAACTCAGATGCCAAAGATCTCGCAGTCGTCCTCGACCTTCTTGCAGGCGGAGAGGACATTCTGCATGGTGGCCTTGACGTCCGCGCCCTCATCGAACTCGACGTTCATCTTCTGGGTCATGAAGCTGACGGTAGCCTTTGCGACGCCGGCGACCGTGTTGGCGGCATCCTCCATCTTCTGGGCGCAGTTTGCGCAGTCAACTTCGATCTTGTAGCTCTTTTTCATAATAAATACCAGCCTTTCTTTCTATATCCCCGCTCCGCCGCAGGGTGCGGCAGAGCTTGCAGCGTTTTGGGGGCATCACTCTTCGATGTGGTCCATGCCCATGGAGAGGATGCTGCGCACATGGTCATCGTCCAGTGCATAGTAAATGGTCTTGCCGTCGCGGCGGAAGCGGACGAGCTTTGAGTCCTTGAGCACCCGCAGCTGATGGCTCACCGCCGACTGGCTGAGCTGGACGGCATTTGCAATGTCCTGCACGCACAGCTCATCGTCGTGGAGGGCGTAGAGGATCTTGATGCGGGTGGAATCGCCGAACACCCGGAACAAATCGGCCAGCTCGTAGAGCACCTCATCGTCCGGCAGCTCCGGCGGGGCCTTGGGCAGCTTCTGTTCTGGGGCAAGAGCATTCTCAGCCATCGTCGTCATCCTTTCGCTCCAATATATGAACATCTGTTCATGTGTTCATGATAACACGCTGTATGACTCCTGTCAAGGGGATTTGCGCAAAAAAACAGCATTCTCTTAAAATTGATAAAACAGACCGCAAAACGCAAGAAATTTGCAGATTTATTTTGCAGGAAGGGTGCAATTTGGGGTAAAAGAAAAAGGCAGTCCTGACCGAACTGCCTCTTTCTAAAGCACTGCATTCATGCCCGCTTCTTCTTTTTATCGTCCGCCGCCCACGGCAGATACATGAGGAACAGCGCCAGCGCGGCGGCAGGCAGGAAGCCCAGGATATAATATTTTTCGCCCAGCAGGGCCGTGAAGGTGCTGGTGATGATGTTCCCGTAGGGATTATTGAGGAAATAGAAGTTGGTGTTAAGGGACTGATTCAGAAAGTAGATGGGCAGGGCAGAGCCGAACAGGAACGCCAGCACCTGCGGCACCCGCCGGGGACTGGGACGGTAGCCGCCCGCCACCAGCAGGACTGGATAGAGTACCAGCAGGGCATGGATACTGACGGAGTGCAGATTGATGAGCGTCCACCAAGAGGGGACATCCAGCCAGCTGGGGCAGAGCAGGGCCAGCATTGCACCCGGGATACAGAGGGCATACAGCTCCTCTTTGCACCAGTTTCTGTCCGTGATCGTGTTGTACAGACAGACGAAGACGTTGATATTGCACAGGTGCAGGGGCAGATAGCTCCAATTCCACTGGCCGGTCAGGGCCATCCCCAGCAGAAGGGCAGCTTCGTCCAGCAGGAGCAAAGCGGTGACTCCGACTAAAATGCGCCGCCGGGTGCGGGCAGAGCTGCGGCGATACCACAGAGCCGCCCCCACGATAAAGGCAAGCGAAATGGCCAGCTCCATGAGGTGAACCGTGCCATACAGCGGGTAGCATCGGTAATCGGCCCCGTATTCGGCGTGGGTGATGTCGTAGGATTTCCAGAAATCGTTCATCTTCTTTCCCTCCTTGTCCAGTTTATGATACCGCGTTTGGCCTCAGACGGAAAGAGTTTTGAAGGAAAATCCAGAAAACAGGTGCAATAGTGTGAGTTTTGTGGTATCCTTACAAACGTGAAATTATCTGCCGCAAACTGCGGCATCACGACAAATTAAGAAAGAGGGAATTTTTATATGTTAGAAACCGGAATCCGCGGCAAGCAGAGCGTCGCCGTGACCCCCGAGAACACCGCCAAGACCATGGGCAGCGGCACGCTGAATGTCTTCGCCACTCCCGCACTGGTGGCGCTGGCCGAAAAGACCTGCTGGATGAGCGTCGCCGACGCTTTGGATGAGGGCTGCGGCTCTGTGGGCACCAAGCTGGAGCTGGAGCACACCGCACCCACCCCCGTGGGCATGACCGTCACCTGCGAGAGTGAGCTGACCGCTGTGGAAGGCCGCAAGCTGGTGTTCAAAGTCTCCCTGTACGACGAGAAAGGCCCCGTGGGCGGCGGCGTCCACGAGCGCTTTGTGGTCAACGACGCAAAGTTTGCCGCCAAGGCCGAGAGCAAGAAGGGCTAAGACTCTTTTTTCTCGGCAAGCTCGATGGGCGGCGGGTCGGCAGCCAGCAGCTGCTGCTCGGCCCGGGCCTGAGCTTCCTGCAAAAGCCGTGCCGCCTGTTCGCTGGCACGGAACAGCTCTAAATACATCGCTTTATAGTCCGGCGCAGCCAACACCCCCTTCCGTGTCCCATCACGGGCTTTGGAGTTAGTCTGCCCGGCAGGCTGCAAAAAAATCACCTGAGGAGTTTATCATGAAAAAAACCAATCTCTCATGGGTGGGTGCTCTGTTGGTATTTGCCCTGCTGCTGTGGTGTACCGCCGCAACGCCCGGCAAGATCGACGACCCTTCCACCTACACCTGCGCCGTGTACAGCTCGGCGCTGTCCCTGCTGCCCCCTGTGGTAGCCATCGTTCTGGCCCTGAACACCAAAGAGGTCTACACCTCGCTGCTGGTGGGCATCGCCACCGGCGCACTGCTCTACGCCAACGGCAATCTTGAGCTGGCGCTGACCACCCTCTTCTTCAACGAAGACGGCGGCATGGTGTCCAAACTGTCCGATTCCAGCAACGTCGGCATCCTCGTCTTTCTGGTGATGCTGGGCATCCTGGTGGCCCTGATGAACAAGGCCGGCGGCAGCGCCGCCTTTGGCCGCTGGGCCTCCACCCACATCCACACCCGGGCGGGCGCGCAGTTCGCCACCCTGCTGCTGGGCATCCTCATCTTTGTGGACGACTACTTCAACTGCCTGACCGTCGGCTCCGTCATGCGCCCGGTCACTGACCGGCAGAAGGTCTCCCGCGCAAAGCTGGCCTACCTCATCGACGCCACCGCAGCACCCGTCTGCATCATCGCGCCGGTGTCCAGCTGGGCCGCCGCCGTCACGTCCTCTGTGCCGGAAGGCTCGGGCATCAACGGCTTTACCATGTTCCTGCGCACCATCCCTTATAACTACTACGCCATCCTCACCATGGTGATGAGCCTCTTCCTCATCTTCAGCGGCCTCGACTACGGCCCCATGAAAAAGCACGAGGATAACGCCCTGCTGGGCGACCTCTTCACCACCGACGATCGCCCCTACGGCGACGACGCGGACGACGGCAGCGACACCCGCGGCCATGTGGTGGACCTCATCGCGCCGGTGCTGGTGCTCATCGCGGCCTGCATCTTCGGCATGGTGTACACCGGCGGCTTCTTTGAGGGCGTGGACTTCGTCACCGCTTTTGCCAACTGCAGCGCCTCCATGGGCCTCGTGATGGGCAGCGCCATTGCGCTGATGTTCACCTTCGTGTTTTACCGGGTGCGGGGCGTCATGACCTTTCAGGACTTCGCCGCCTGCATCCCCGAGGGCTTCAAGGCCATGGTCAGCCCCATGCTCATCCTGACGCTGGCATGGACGCTTTCCGGCATGACCGGCCTGCTGGGCGCAAAATACTACGTCGCAAGCCTGCTCAGCGGCTCTGCGGCGGCTCTGCAGTACCTGCTGCCCATCATCATCTTTGTGGTGGCGGTCTTCCTGGCCTTTGCCACCGGCACGTCCTGGGGCACCTTCTCGATTCTGGTCCCCATCGTCTGCCACGCCTTCCCGGAGGGTGAGATGCTGGTGGTCTCCATCGCCGCCTGCCTGTCCGGCGCGGTCTGCGGCGACCACTGCTCGCCCATCTCCGACACCACCATCATGGCCTCTGCCGGCGCGCATTGCAGCCACGTGAACCATGTCTCCACCCAGCTGCCCTACGCCATGACCGCCGCCGCCATCTCGGCGGGCTGCTATCTGCTCTGCGGTGCAGCACAGGCTGTCCTCGGTGATGCCGCCAACACCCTGACCTCCTTCGTGCTGCTGGCCTGTGCCATCGCCATCGAACTCGTCGTGCTCAGCATCGTCAGGGCGCGGATGGGCCATACTGGGAAGGAAGAGGTCACAAAATCTTAACGGAATCGTAGATTTTTGTCTTCCCCTCCGGCGCAAATCATGGTATACTTATCAAAAGAGTAAATTTTTTGAGCCATTTGCTCACTGGAGGAAAACCCCATGCTGGAAGAAGTCTTTCAGGACGTCTATACAAAATTCAAGCTGCATTTTTATCAGAATGTATTTCAGCGCTTTGCCACCCGCGAAGCCACGCTGACTACGGTGGAGTCCTTCTGCATGGAGGGCATCATGGCGATGGGGGAGCCCACCATTGCGGAGTTTTCCCGCATGATGGGCATCTCCACCCCAAACGCGGCCTATAAGATCGGCAGCCTTGTCAAAAAGGGCTATGTGGAAAAGATCCAGTCCACCACCGACCGCCGCGAATACTTCCTGCGCCCCACCCAGAAATACATCGATTACTACAGCATCAGCTATTCTTACCTGCACACGGTCATCGAGCGTGTGCGCAAGCGCTTCCCGGCTGAGGACTGCGACAAGATGGAGCAGATGCTCTCGGTCATCAGCACCGAGCTGATGCCGGAGCTGGATATGCTGGCCAAGTGCCGCCACCCCGAAGCTCCCAAATCGGAAGAATAAAATACAGCACAACGAAAGCCCCCGGCAGCGCCGGGGGCTTTCTCATTATCCCATAAAAGCGAAGCGCGGCCGCCCCGACGGAACGGGACAGCCGCAGCTTCATGGGAATGTAAAAGACAGAGCTTGTCTGGATGTTGGGGTTATGCGTTCTCCTTCGCGGAGTTTGCAGCAGCACGCTTGTTGATCTTGCTCTGGTTATAGACAGAGTAGACGATGACCAGGATCGCGACCGTTGCAAAGACCATTGCGATGGGAGAAGTGGTGATGGCGAAGAAGTTGCCGCGCTGGATGTTCATGTAGCGCACGAAGTTCTTCTCGCACATGGGTCCCAGAATGAGGGCCAGCAGGATGGGAGAAAGCGGGAACTCGTACTTGTTCATCAGCCAGCCGATGATGCCGAAGGCGACACAGACGCCCACATCAAAGGCATTCTTGTTGATGGAGAAAGCACCCAGCAGGGAGATGACGAGGATGATGGGGTAGAGCATCTTCTTCTCGACGGAAACGATCTTTGCAAAGAAGCGGACGCCCAGGCAGCCGACGACCAGCATGCAGAGGTTTGCCAGCATCAGAGCCGCAAAGACGCGGTAGACGGTGGGCAGCTCGGTGACGTACATCATGGGGCCGGGGGTGATGCCCTTCATGATGAAGGCACCCAGCAGGATGGCGGTGACGGAGTCGCCGGGGACGCCCAGAGACAGCAGGGGGATCATAGCGCCGCCGGAGCAGCCGTTGTTGGCGGACTCGGTAGCCGCAACGCCGTTGGGGATGCCGGTGCCGTACAGCTCGGGGTGCTTACTGGCGGACTTGCTGGCGCCGTAAGAAACGAAGACGGCGATGTCACCGCCTGCGCCGGGGATGGCGCCGATGAAGGTGCCGATGAGGCCGCCGGAGAGGATGTTGGGCCAGATCTTCTTGATGGTCTTCCAATCGGGCAGGACGTTGGTGATCTTCTCGTTGGACTTCTGCTCATGCTCTTCGCCGCGGATGATGCGCTCAACGCCGGCGATGACTTCAGAGACAGCGAACAGACCGATCAGAGTGGGGATGAACTGGAAGCCATCCAGCAGGCCGGTCTGCTTGGTGGTGATGAAGCGGGGGATGCCGTTGGTGGGGTCGAGGCCGACGGTGCAGAGCAGCATACCGAAGAAGGCGCTGATGAGGCCCTTGGCCACAGACTTGCCGGAAATTGCGACGATGACCGACAGGCCGAAGACGGCCAGCATGAACATCTCGCCGGGGCCGAAGTTCATGGCCATGTCAGCGACCAGCGGAGACAGGAAGGTCATGACCAGTGCGCCGATGACGCCGCCGCAGAAGGAGGCGAACATGGCAACGGACAGTGCCTTGCCGGCCTGACCTTTCTTGCACATGGGGTAGCCGTCCAGCAGGGTGGCGGCTGCGGCGGGCGTGCCGGGGGCGTGGATGAGGATAGCGGAAATGGAACCGCCGTACATGCCGCCGCAGTAGATGCCCAGCAGCAGGCCGATGGACGGGATGAGGTCCATGCCGAAGGAGAAGGGGATGAGCAGCGCCACGCCCATGGTGGCGGTCATGCCCGGGATAGCGCCCAGCAGAACGCCGCCCAGTGCGCCGATAAAGGTCATCAGAAGGACCTCGGGGTTGGACCAGACAGTAGCATAGCTGGAAAGAAGCAGACTAAAATCCATAACTGTGCTCCCTCCTTATATCATGTCCACGAGGGTGCGCAGGAAGTTCAGCGGACCCAGCGGAATATTGACGGTAAGCACCTTGTAAAACACCAGCCACATCAGCAGCGGCACCAGAACGCTCACAAGGACCATCTGCACCCAGTTGCGCTTGCCGATGAGGAACATGATGATCATCGAGAGCACCACAGCGCACAGGATGTAGCCGCAGCTCTTGAACAGAGCAGCGAACAGCACACAGAGGAGCATAACGAGGTAAGCAGCGGCCACGCCCTTATCCTTGAGGGGATTCAGGGTGCCGACTTCGACAGCAACGGGGTCGGTGGGCTTCATGGTACCCATCAGCTTGAAGATGGACTGGATGAGCAGGACCACCGAGAAGATGAGCATACCCACGATCATGACGCGGGGGAAGGTGGAAGCCTGCACATAGGTGTTGGCCACCTCAGGGAAATTATCGGTCTGGAACCACGCCCAGATGCCGATCGCGAGGAAAATGATGGAGCCTACCAGATTGGAGAAGGCCATCGTTTTCATTTTGTCTTTGTTCAAAAGGGGTTCCTCCTCTCTATATCTTCTCATAAAAAGGGGCAGGCATAAACTGCCTGCCCCAGCAAATACTCAGAGAGACAAATCAGAGGCCGACAGCGTCCATAGCAGCTGCGACATCGACAGCAGCCTGCTTCAGGTAGTCAGCATAGCCCTGTGCATCCAGATAGGAGATCGCCTGACCGTTGTTGTTCATGAAGGTCACAAAGTCAGGATCCTCGATGGCAGCGGCGCAGGCCTCTTCCAGACGGGTCATGATGGCATCATCAACGCCCAGAGGAGCGGCCATACCGCGCTGGGTGTAGTAGGTGATGTCGTAGCCCTGCTCCTTACAGGTAGGAACATCGGGGAAGACGGGGTTGCGCTCTTCGTCCATGACGCCCAGGCAGATCAGGTCGCCGGACTCGATGAAGCTGCGGGCTTCGGCCAGAGAGACGGTAACGCCCTGAATGAAGCCGCCGGCTGCGTTCTGGACAGCGGTAGCAGCGCCTTCCTGATAGGTGATCATCTGGATGTCGATGCCGGTAGCGCTCATCAGGTAGCCGCCAGCGATGTGCCAGACAGAAGCGTTGGAAGAACCGCCCATCTGCACCTCACCGGGGTGAGCCTTGCAGTAATCAATGAAACCAGGCAGATCGGTGATGCCGTTGTCAGCAGCCCACTTTGCGCCGACGGTGATGGCAGCTGCGTCGGTATTGACGCGGCACAGGGGAGCGTAATTCTCCCAGGTCAGTTCACTGGTGCCCAGCTTCTTGTAGGTAGCCAGCTCGAAGGTGATCATACCGATGGTGTAGCCGTCGGTGTTGGCGTCTGCGATCGCCTGATGGCCCAGGATGCCGCCGCCGCCAGTCTGGTTATCGACAGTCAGGGTGACGCCCAGGTTCTTGCCCATAGCCTCGCAGAATGCGCGCAGGCAGGAGTCCGTGCCGCCGCCTGCAGACCAGGGGCAGATGACGGAAATACCCTTGGTGGGGTAGTCGGTGGACTTGCCGCCGGCAGCGGTGCTGGCAGCAGTGGAAGCTGCGGTAGAGGTGGCAGTGCTGCTGGAAGAACCGCCGCAGGCGGTCAGGACGCCAGCTGCACCCACAGCAGCAGAAGCTGCGAGGAAGTCACGACGAGAGATCTTTTTCATTTCTTGTTACCTCCGATTCACGTTGCGTTTATCCGTATTATGGCAGCGCCGTGCTTTGCTCACGGCGCCATTCCTTCCGCATACGGGTCGCCTTTGGATATTATGATAGCGCATATTTTCTCATCCCGCAATTAGATTCAAGCACAAATTTTTCAGGCAATGTTTGTACAAAGTGACCCGTTTGATTAGTTTTTGAAGCCTTCTGCAAGCCTTCCTTTCGATTCTTAGCTCTTATATCCAAAATTCTTTGCTGATGTATTTTTGATGCATACAGTCATTCTGAAATTCCATCTGTTCATCGTCCAGATTTCGTTGTATCCACCCCGCAGGCAATGCCCGCAGGATGGCTTTATTTCCTGTGAAATCATACCTTCCCGGCGCCCTTGTCCAGTATCTTGTCGAAGCGGGAAAAGAAGGTGATGGCTGTAATGGTCGCTGCCAGAATATCACTGACCGGCTCGGCGAGAAAGACGCCGAAACATTTGTTGGCCACAAAGTGGGGCAGGATGAAGATGAGAGGGATCAGCAGGATGATCTTGCGCAGACAGGCCAGCAGGAGGCTGACTTTGGCCTGACCCAGCGCCATAAAGCTCTGCTGGCAGGCGATCTGAACGCCCATGGCGAGGATGCCCGCCATGTAGATGCGCATGGCCCATGTGGTGTATTCGATGAGGGCGGCATCCGAGGTAAAGATGCCCGCCACCATGCCGGGGGCCAGCATCATGAGCAGCCAGAACAGGGTGGTATAGCCGAAGCAGAGGGTGAGCTGGAAGCGGAACGCCTCCTTGACGCGGGGCTTTTTGCCTGCGCCGAAGTTGAAGCTCATGACCGGCTGGCCGCCCTGACAGATGCCCTGAATGGGCAGGGTGCAGAGCTGGGAGGCGCTGGTGATCACCGTCATGGCACCCACCGCCACATCACCGCCGTAGCGGGCCAGACTGGAGCTGAAGCTGATGGAGAGCAGGCTCTCGGTGGAGAGCATCACAAAGGTGGAGATGCCCAGCCCCATCACCGGCAGGATGACGTTCCGCTCCACTTTGAGGTTTTCTTTCCGCAGCTTGAGGATGGTCTTGGGGCCGGTGAGGAACTTCAATATCCAGCAGGCACCCACGGCCTGACTGAGCACCGTCGCCACTGCCGCACCCCGGACGCCCCAGCCAAGACCAAAAATCAGGATGGGGTCGAGGATGATGTTGATGACTGCGCCAATGACCGTCGTGAGCATACTGATCTTCGCAAAGCCCTGGGTCGTGATGAAGGGGTTCATGCCCATGACCAGCAGCACGAACACCGAGCCGAGGATGTAGATGCGGCCATAGGCCACCGCATAGGGGAGAGTGGCGTCACTGGCACCGAAGAGCCGCAGCAGGGCGGGCGCACCGGCATAGAAGCCCGCCGTCAGCACCACAGCAAAAAACAGTAGCATGGTAAAGCTGTTGCCGATGATTTTTTCGGCCTCGTTTTTATTGCCCTGTCCCAGCGCGATGGCCGTGCGGGGCGCACCGCCCGCGCCGATGAGCATGGCGAAGGCGTTCAGGAGCATAAGGATCGGCGCAAACAGGCCCACGCCCGTCAGCGCCGCCGCGCCGATGCCCTCGATGTGGCCGATGTAAATGCGGTCTACGATGTTATAGAGCAGATTGACCACCTGCGCCACCACGGCGGGTATCATCAACTGCAAAAGCAGGGGCTTGACCGGCCCGCTGCCCATATCCTGTCGATTCTGTGCCATAGGTTCTCCTTTGAGCATATACTTCAAATTTGAAACAAATATAGCACGCCCCGCTCTGCCTGTCAAGCACAAGGGGAAGGGCTTTTTGTTTTTCCAGTTGACGGAAAGGCGGGATTTTGCTATAATAATTAAGCTGTATTGTGAATATGGAGCATTACTCAAGTGGTCGTAAGAGGTCGCACTCGAAATGCGATAGGCCGGGAGACCGGTGCCAGGGTTCGACTCCCTGATGCTCCGCCAAATCGAATGGACAGATGAATTTTATTCGTCTGTCCATTCTTTTTTGCCGAAACATCGCCCGTCCACCCCGTCTTTGGGGCGTATGGCATCATGCTGACGCATTGCCATAGCCCAGCCATTTCTGAATCTGCTTCATGGGAACGCCGTTTGCCAGAAGAAGGCTGGCGCAGATCGTGAAAGCGGATGTGCTTCAGCCCGTACTTGGTCAGCAGCCAGTCGCGAAGTGCTCCGTCACGAAGTTCGGGCGGATCAGCTTGCCTTCCTGATCGGTGCAGACGAAATCCAGATACTCAGTGCTGTAACTCTTCTTGAATAGCTTACGGTAAAGCTGCTGTTTTTCCTTCTGCTTCAGAAGTTCTTCTTCCACAGCCGGGATCAGCGGCAGGGTGCGGCAGCTGGTCTTGTTCTTCATCACATCGCTGACCACAGGAACGTACTTGCCGTTCACCAACTGCTCCGTCACCTTGTGGTTGATGGTGATGGACTTCCGCTCAAAGTCGATAGACGACCACTTCAGCCCAAGCACCTCGCTGCGGCGCAGACCGTAGTAGGCTGTAATGAGGATGCACAGGTGCAGGGGGTCATCCTGCGATACTTCCAGCAGCTGCTGGACTTCATCCTTGGAGTAGAAGTTGGGCCGGAAGCTGTTCTTCTTCGGGCGGTCAACTTTCAGCATCGGGTTGGTTTCCAGATAGTCCTTGCGGACGGCATCCTTGAACGCTTTACCGAAGATGGCGTGGTAGTGAATGACTGTGTTAGTGGTGTAGCCCTCCAGCAAGATCTTCTCCTGAAACTCATCCAGCACCTGCGGCGTGACCTCGCACAGCTTCAAGCCCAGCGGCTCAAAATACTGCGTGATGCGCCCGGTGATCATCCGATTGTAGCTGATAAAGGTTGCAGGCTGGATGGATGCCTTGTGGACTTGCACCCACTCGTTGAGATAATCCAGAAACAGCATCTCCGACTTGTTAACGGGTTGGAGAGGTTGCGGCAAGGACTTGGCGGTTTTAGCGTCTACTTTTTCGTAGGTGCCTCCCCGCCCTGTGGGCAGCTCCCCGGTCTCATCATAGTGGAGCAATACTTCCTGGAGCATGGATTCTGCCTTGCGCTTGTTGCCCCGGACGGTCAGACCTGTGGAGATCCACTTGATCCTCCGCTTGCCGTTGGCATCATAAAGATTGACCACGAAATAGAAACGTCCATTTTTCTCTTGGACAGACCCTGTAGTTTTCATCATAAACCTCCTTTGGGTCAACAGGCGTGCTGTCCGTTGCTGCACCCACAGCATACCACATCCAGCGGCGGATTTCCAGCCGGGAAGGTGCTCTGTCCGGTGAGCAGGAACTCGATCACGCTCAGCTTCGGGATACGGTAGGTGCGGCCGATTTTAAGCGCAAACAGGCGGCGGGAACGGATCAGTTCACCGACTGTATGGCGGTTCAGACCAAGCATCTCCGCAGCCTGCTGAAGGCTGACGGCATCGGGGTAGCCGGGAAACATCTGGGAATAGGCATTGTTAAACTTCATAGGCACTCCTTCAGCATAAGTAGTCTAAGGTCAAAAAGTGTGTTACCTGCGGTTATATCCTTTGCAGCAAAGCTGCGGTCAGGTGACAATGTAAAGAGAGCTGGCAGTAGTTCCAACTCCCCCATCGCAGATAGACTTGCAGCCCACCTGCGTCAATATGATATAGGTCTCCCATATTCGCTCTCGGCACCCTAGGAGTGGGGAATCGTCCGGCAGCGGATTCACACCGCACCATTGGCATTTCAGCCACCCCGTCTTCGTTATGACCGGGCTGCGAGTTACAGAAGTACCTTTTGTGAAGTACCGGACGATTGAGCTATTCTGTTTTCAAAGGACGGAGTTTTATAGAAAATCTTCGGAATTTAAGGCTTCCGAAAAATTGTCCCTCT
>OMBQ01000312.1_pt1 | contig 62123 bp, 50 predicted proteins | sample 1674311 | NCBI WGS metagenome assembly OMBQ01 (sample SAMEA103958160, study PRJEB25191) | human gut metagenome | biome: human-associated habitat [ENVO:00009003]; feature: intestine environment [ENVO:2100002]; material: feces | place: Germany | collected 2013/2015 | reverse complement strand
AAGGGTTCGGCTGTTCGCCGATTAAAGTGGTACGCGAGCTGGGTTCAGAACGTCGTGAGACAGTTCGGTCCCTATCTGCCGTGGGCGTAGGATATTTGAGGGGCGCTGTTCCTAGTACGAGAGGACCGGAATGGACGCACCGCTGGCGCATCGGTTGTCATGCCAATGGCACGGCCGAGCAACTATGTGCGGATTGGATAAACGCTGAAAGCATCTAAGCGTGAAGCCATCCCCAAGATAAGATATCCCACTGTTTACAGTTAAGACCCCTTATAGACTATGAGGTTGATAGGTTGCGTGTGTAAGTGCAGTGATGCATTTAGCTTGGCAATACTAATAGGTCGAGGGCTTGACCTTAACAAGTCAGTTAATGTGTTCAGGCTATTATTAAGTTCCAAATCCTTTTCCTGTATTTAGTTTTCAGGGTATATGCCTTGAATTAATGAGCTATGCACCATTAGCTCAGTTGGTAGAGCACCTGACTCTTAATCAGGGTGTCCACGGTTCGAGCCCGTGATGGTGTACCATCAATGGCCCGTTGGTCAAGCGGTTAAGACATCGCCCTCTCACGGCGAAAACAGGAGTTCGATTCTCCTACGGGTCACCAAGACCTTAAGGATGATTTACCAACGGTCATTTACAAATAACTGTGATTAATCGTTACAGTTCACAGTCGGTGTTTATTACGAAGAGGGTCCACCCGTTCCCATCCCGAACACGGTAGTTAAGCTCTTCAGTGCCGAAAATACTTGGCGGGAAGCTGCCCGGGAAGATAGGTCAACGCTGACATCTTAAAAACCTACTCATCTTTTGAGTAGGTTTTTTCTTGCTCTTTTCTTTATTTTTTGATATGATGTAGATGGATGTGGTTTCACATTTAATAATTTTTTAGGAGCGTGCTTTTTGTTTAAGTACAACAATTTGCCGATTGTATGCTAACCGAGAGGTTTTGTACAGTCGTAAACCTCTCTTTTTATGTTAATTTTTCAGGAGGTAAATTATGAATAAAAACAATATTAATATTCGTTTAGAAAAATTTGATGATTATTCCACAGTAGAAAATCTTGTAAGAGAATCTTTTTGGAATGTATATCGACCCGGTTGCTTGGAGCATTATTTGTTGCATTGTTTGCGTGGCGATGAGAATTTTGTTCATTCATTGGATTTTGTTATGGAATATAACGGCAAAATTATCGGTCAAATTGCATATGTTAATGCTCAAATTAAGTGCGATAACGGCAGAATTGTTCCCGTAATGACTGCCGGTCCGTTATGTATTCATCCTGATTTTCAAAATCATGGTTTTGGCAAGCTCTTGCTTGATTATTCTTTAAATGAAGCAAAGAAAATGGGCTGTAATGCTGTTTTAATTGAGGGAAATTACGGCTTTTACTCTAAATGCGGCTTCACATATGCATCCGAGTATAATATTCGTTACAACGGCTTAAAAGAGGGTGATGATTCATCTTTCTTCCTTTGCAATTTGCTTGTTCCAAATGCATTAAACGGATTAACAGGTGAGTATTCAACTCCCAAATGTTATTTCATTGATGAAAATAAAGCCGATGAATTTGATAAGCAGTTTCCTAATAAAGAAAAATTGATTTTACCTACACAAATTTTTTAAACGCACAAAAAAAGGAGTACTCATTTTAAGAGTACTCCTGATTTTTTATTTTGCCGATTTTGAATTAGCGTATATTTGATGCATTTTTTCATCCGGATAATGGTTATCTAAGAACTGACTGATTTTTGTTGATGCCGGAATGCCCTCGTCCCTGTTGTTCATTCTTATTGCGGCACTTGCCGAAAGTGCGCAGTCAAAAACAAAAAATGCAACAAATGCGTAAATTAGTACTTTTTCATGGGGAATAGTTACCCGTTCAAATATCTTATTCATAAATGGCATTACAAGTTTTACCCAAGCAAGTCCTAAAACGCCCCAAAAAAGTGAATATAACAGGCAAACCCTGCCGTTAATGTTAAGCGGAACATTGCTGTAATCCCATGCAACAGTGCCAAACAGCAGTTCCTGACCTAAGGAACAAATGTATTCCGTTGCCGTTCCTGCAAGGAATGAAATTAAAAATATTTTCCATCCCTTTGAACTTTGTAGGTATGTTAAAAGCAGCGTAAGCAGCACCGCACCCATACCGTATGCAACGCTTAAATGCCCCAACACAAGTGATTTTCTGCTTTCAATATAGCCGTGCTTAATTAAACACCAAATTGTTTCTACCAGATAACCAGCGTAGCAACTTGCGATAAAAATCCAAATATATTGAAAGAAATTAAATTTGATTTTCATTAAATAACACGCCTTTCTGCTTCATTTGTTAAGTAATTATAGTGCTGTTTATTTACAAAATCCACTGTTTTGTGATAATTTAATGAAGATTTAATAATTAAGATAACTCGGACGGGAACAAATATCTCGGTTGGTTTTTGCTGTTGCCTCCGTATTCTATTGCTTCTGCAGGGCAAGAGCATATGCAAGCCATACAGTGTGTGCAGTTGCTGTGCCAAAACGGCTTTTTATTTGTTAATGTAATGTTGTTGAGCGGGCAAACTTTAACGCATTTGCCGCATGATATGCATTTATCGGTAACATAAAATTTTTTATCTTTAACAAAAAAATCGTAAAATATTTTATTAACGGCACCGCTGTAAATTCCGCCTGTAAAATTGCATTTTGTTGCCGGCAACGCGCTGCCACTCTTAATTAAATTTGCTGTTTCTTCGATTTTGGGCAAGGCTGCATCAATTATTTTAACGGCTTCGTTTTTATTTGGTGTTTTAAACATTGCAATGTAGTTTTCGGGCATAACAATTTCGCTGCATCCCATATAATTATAGCCTTTTTTAACGCAAAGTTTTTTTAAATAAACTTCTGCGTTGCGAATTTCACCGCCGCAAGTCATTACAAAATAAACATTGTTGTTGAAAGATTTGTTGAATGTTAAAATTTTATTTTCAACGATTTTCGGAATACGCCAGCCGTATGTCGGAGTAACGAAAACCAATTTTTCATTATCGGTTATTTTTATGCTTTTATTTTCTTTAATCAAGTTGTTTAGCGAGGTAACTGAATCATTGGTTGTTTTTGCAATTTTTTCGGCAACAAATTTGCTGTTTCCTGTTCCTGAAAAATATAAAATCATACAATTTGCCCCTTTCATATCAAAGATTAATGAAATAATATCATATTACATAATATTAGGCAACAAAAAAACCGATGCCTTGCGACATCGGTTAATTTTTGTAAAAATGTTCGGCTTAGCCAAGTTCTGAGAAGTACTTGATTGTACGAACCATTTGTGAAGTGTAGCTGTTTTCATTGTCATACCAAGAAACAACCTGAACTTCATAAGTGTCATCAGAAACTTTAAGAACCATTGTTTGAGTAGCATCAAAGAGTGAGCCGTATCTCATACCAACGATATCTGAAGAAACGATTTCATCAGTGTTGTAGCCGAAAGATTCTGTAGCTTCAGCTTTCATTGCTGCGTTGATTGCTTCAACAGTAACTTCTTTGTCTGTCTTAATAACAGCTGTAAGAATTGTTGTTGAACCTGTTGGAGTAGGTACACGCTGAGCAGAACCGATAAGTTTGCCGTTAAGTTCAGGAATTACAAGACCGATTGCCTTTGCAGCACCTGTTGAGTTAGGAACGATGTTAACAGCAGCAGCACGAGAACGACGAAGATCGCCTTTTCTTTGTGGGCCGTCAAGAGTCATTTGATCGCCTGTGTAAGCGTGAATTGTGCACATGATACCGCTTTGGATAGGAGCAAAGTCGTTAAGAGCTTTTGCCATAGGAGCAAGGCAGTTTGTTGTGCAAGAAGCAGCAGAAATAACTGTGTCTTCAGGAGTAAGTGTTTCGTGGTTTACATTGTAAACGATTGTAGGAAGGTCGTTACCTGCAGGAGCAGAAATAACAACTTTACGAGCGCCGGCTTTAACGTGAGCTGAAGCCTTTTCCTTTGAGGTGTAGAAACCTGTGCATTCAAGTACAACGTCTACTCCAAGTTCGCCCCAAGGAAGTTCAGAAGCGTCTGCCTTAGCGTAAATTTTAATTTCTTTACCGTCAACGATGATTGAATCATCTGTAGCTGAAACAGTGTCAGCAAGAGCATACTTACCTTGAGATGAATCGTATTTAAGAAGGTGAGCAAGCATTTTTGGGCTTGTAAGATCGTTGATAGCAACAACCTCGTATCCTTCTGCGCCGAACATCTGGCGGAAAGCAAGACGACCGATACGGCCGAAACCATTAATAGCAACTTTTACCATTGGAATATACCTCCATTAAATAAATTTAAATAATTGCTTTAATTATTTGCAAGTATATTTTATACTGTTTGTCCGTGAATATCAAGAATTTTTTTCCATTTGTTAAAGTTTGTTAATTCTAACCAAAAAGTGTTAAATTTTTAACAAATATTTATTTACTTTTTGCTTGTTTGGCTTTAAGTATAAACGCAGGAATAAGCGACAGCACGGCAACCCCTGCGGCTGCAAGGAAAATGTGCGGCGTGGGTATTGTTTTTACTACTCCCAATTCTTCGTATGTTGCATTGTTTCCCGCAATAACGGCGGCGCCTATATAAGGTCCGGTAACCATTGGAATAAGCACCTGAAAAACCATTCTTATTCCTTGGAAAAGACCAACCTTGTCTTCAGGTGTGTAATCTCTTATTGTTGCCGAAACGGTAGCGGAAGCAACCAAAAACGCAGCCATCATAATTGTGCCGATAACTATCAGCACAGGTAAATTATTGCCTTTTGCAAAGAACATTCCCACAAAGCCTATAACCATAACTATAATTGCAGGAATCATAAAGTTTACTTTGCCGTATTTATCTATTGCTTTGCCCATTAAAACAGAAATAACAGCCGCCAAAACAAGAATTGCACCAAGGGGCAAAGCGTAATTTGTAATGCCCAAGCTTTTTTCAAGGTAAATAATAATATAGGGCATAAATACTTGGTACGCAATATTTAAAATGCCGAAAACAAGAAATGTTATGTAAAGCATTTTGTTTGCTTTAACCGTAGAAGGTTTGAATCCGTAAAAAATATTTTTAAAGTAGTTTTCGTTATTTGCTTTTAAGCCCGGTTTGTCTTTTAAAATAAATAAGCCTATAAAGCCGCAAATTGTGGTTGCAATACCGACAATAAGGAAAAATTCTTTCCATTTTCCTTGTTGCTTAAACGTATCTAAAATGCCGAAAACAATAAGCATTGCAGCTAAAGGCATTGCTTGCATAACGGTTTCCGCCATGCCTCTGTTTGTGTCATCCGTAACGTCTGTAACCCAGCTGTTAAATGCGCCGTCAAATGCTGTTGAGCCAAAAAAGGTCATAACGCAGTCCATAATAACAATAAACATTGCGGCAGTTGAAACGGCATTTACCGTGTGGAAAATTCGGCTTGTGTTTTCAACGGTTATAAAGCCGAAGGAAGCAGTTATAACGCCCCAAATTATGTAGCCGCCGGTTATGAAAATTTTGCGTTTTCCCACTTTGTCGGAAAGAGCACCCATAATAAGCGTGGTAACAGCCGCCGTAACTGCGGAAGCGGCAACCATTGTTGCAATATCCGTGGCGGTTCCGCCTATAACGTCAAATAAATAAACGTTAAAATACATGTTTTCAATAACCCAGGCAAGCTGGCCTACAAGGCCGAAAATTATTATACTTGCCCAAATTCCGGAACTTAGTTTTGTTCTTTTTTCTGTTTTCATAAATAATCACCCCATAATCACATTATGAACAAAAAAAGCGTATTTGTCAATCAGCAAATACGCTTAAAAAAATGCAATTATTTGGGCAGTTTAACAGTGGCTTTAAACAGGTCGCCGTCTATTGATAAAACAAGTTCACCGCCGTTTAGTTTGCAAAGCTCGGTAGCAATGGAAAGTCCCAATCCGTTGCCTTCTTCACTTCTTGATTTGTCGCCTCTGACAAAACGCTCGGTTAATTCCTTTGCGGAAATGTTAAGAGGGGTTTTGGAAATATTTTTAAGCTCAAAGCATTCAAAATTATCGCTTGTGTAAACAGAAGCGTAAACTCTTGAACCTGGGGCAGAGTATTTTTTTGCATTAGTAAGCAGGTTTTCCAAAACTCTGTAAATTTTAGGCCCGTCGGCGTATGCAATGTGTTGATTATCGTCTTCGTCAAAAATAATTTGCAGGTTGTTTTTTTCAAACTCGCTTGTTTCTTCAACTATTGCCTGTGTGGCAAGTTCGTTAAGATTTAGTTTTGTTTTTGTAACTGTAACGTTGCCTGCGGAAATTTTTGACGCTTCGATTAAATCTTCTATAAGTCGCTTTAATTTGCCTGATTTTTCATCAATTACAGCCATGTATTTTTGTGCGTTTTCGTCTTTGATTTCACATTTTTTCAGCAGGTCAATGTAATTGATAACAGATGTAAGCGGCGTTTTTAAATCGTGGGAAACGTTTGTAATAAGCTCTGTTTTTGTGCGCTCGTCTTTTGTTGCTTTTACAACGGCATTTTGAATTTTAATGTTTGCGTTGTTTATGCCCATGGCAAGTTTTTTCAGGCTTGCCGGCAAGCCGTCGGTGCAAATATTTACAATGTCATCATTTGCAGCCGTTGCGCTTATTATAAAATCAAGCTGTTTTAAATATTTAACAGTAAGGTAAACAATGTAAGCGTCTGCGCCTAAAACTGCCAATGTAAACACAAATCCCAAAACGGCAAATAATTCGCTGCCAACATAAAGAACGGTACAAACAGCCGCACCCACAATGTTAAACAGCGCAAATAAAACTATTGTTGCCGTTGTTTTTTTGCTGAAGTTTTCCGGCTTGTAAATAATGCCTTTGAAAAATGCCTTTGTTTTTAAAGTCGCTTTTTTGCAAAGCTTTATAATTGCTTTAACTAATTTGTAAATCAGCGTGTTTTTGCCGAAAGTTCCTGTTTTTGCACTTCTTGTAACAGATGTTACGACTTCAAATACAACAAGGTATGAAATAACCGCAGCTGCACTTATAATTACGTAAGCCAGGGGTTTTTCAAATAAGTAGGGCAGTGTGTAATTTGAAGTGCCGTAAATGCCTGCCTGAATTGCGCCATCGCAAAAATAAACCAAAAGCACATAAATACCTGCCAAAATTGCCGCGGAAATTACAATGTGCAAATCAGGCGGAATTTTATCTATTGGCGCAAGCTTAATTTCGCCGTTTTTATTGCCTGCACAGTATGCGGAAATAATAAGCAGTATCATTGCGGCGGCAAAAAAGCCAACGCTTAATGTAAGTTTTTTTTCAACGTTTATTTCTTTTATTTGCCTTATAACATTGTTGTATAACGATTTGTAATTATCGTTTTGGTCAAACATGGTGTTAATTATAACATATATGTTTGTGCCGGAAATTTCATTGTAATGGTTAACAAATGTTGCATTTTTAAGGTCTTGGCTTGTGGTCATTTCGCCGTTTTTAAACGAAACAAAGGTGTTGTTGCCACTTAAATTGTTTATAACATCCTCTTTGCTTTCTGCGTTTGTTAAAACAGTTCCGTCCGATGACTCGGCATAGTAGGTTAAGTTTTTAACCGTAATGTCTTCAGGCGTTTTCAGATTTAATAAAAAGTCGGTTGCGTCGTTTGTGTAAACATCATAAACTTCGTTGTAAACAAGGTTTCTTACGTCATCATCCGTTAAATCGCTTTTTGTAAATATTACGGAAAAGTTGCGTTCATAATTAACAGTGGCTATTTTAAATGAAAATGTTTTGCTTGTTTCATTTTCAAGCATTGTTGTAACAAGTGTATCGTCTTCGTTGTTATAGCTTTCGTAATCATCGTCCGCCTGAACATTTACAATGGTGTCTTTAATTCTATTGTAATAATTTACGGCGTTATCTTCGGCAGTTTGATATTGGTTTTTAAAGTCGTTTTTTATATAGTTATAATTAACGGCTTCTGTAATATCGTTTAAATCATTATTAAATTCAACATTAAACGCATTTGTTTTTAAAAAAGTTGCGTCTTCTTTGTTTAATGTTCCAAAGCATGCGGCAAATTCGGCAACGGGAAATGCGTTTACGGCGCTTAATGCAATAAATATGCAGGCAAGCAGCAGGCATATAATTTTAAATGTGCTTTTTTCTTTAAATTTTGTCAATTTTGTATCCAAGTCCGTACACCACCTTAATATATTTAGGGTCTTTCGGATTAATTTCAATTTTTTCTCTTATGTTTTTAATGTGAACGGTAACTGTTTTTTCTGTTTTAAAAGACGGCTCATTCCAAACTGCTTCGTAAATTTGGCTTGATGAAAGAACTCTGCCCATATTTTTGCAAAGGTATTCCAAAATCAAATATTCACGGGCTGTAAGTTTTACGGCTTCGCCGTCAACCGTAACAGATTTGGCGTCTGTGTCTACAATTAAGCCGCCTGTAACAAGTTGGTTGCTTTTTTGCACAAAACCTGAAAAAGAAATGTAACGCCTGATTTGAGATTTTACACGGGCAATAAGCTCAAGCGGGTTAAACGGCTTTGTAACATAGTCGTCTGCGCCAAAGCCCAAGCCGGCAATTTTGTCCGTATCCTCTGATTTTGCAGAAAGCATAATAATGGGGAAGTTGTGCTTTTCTCTTATTTTTAGTGTTGTTTGCAAGCCGTCAAGTTTTGGCATCATTATGTCAAGTATCAGGCAGTGAATTTCATTGTTTTTAATAATTTCCAGTGCATCAATTCCGTTTTCTGCTTTTAAAACGTTAAATCCTTCAGCTTTTAAATATATTTCAATGGAATCAAGTATTGCTTTGTCATCATCACAAACTAAAACTGTGTTCAAAATATCACCTCTTTCCGTATTGTATCACATTAAAAGTATTAAGAAAACCTTAACCCTTGATGTTATTTAAACATTTGTTAATAAAAACGTAATAATGAAAAAGTTAAGAAGTAATAAAAAACGGCTGAATTTTATTCAGCCGCCTTTTTTACCATTTGTTATGCACTCTTTCTGCAAAAACAACTTTGTCTTTAATTTTTATTTGGGTTCCGTCATCCAAAATCGCAGTGCCGGAAATTTTGCCGAAAACCTGGTGCGGTATCATGCAAATCAGTTTAACGTCAACAGGTGCCTGCCTGTCAATAATCGGTTTAAATTCCATTTCAAATCTGCCGTCGCTTGAAGTAAACGTCCATGGTTCGGTGTAAAGATATTCGCCGTTTTTCATGGGAATGTTAAAAGTAATATCTTCAAGTTTGTGCGATTTTCCGTTGTAAAACAGCATGTTTTCGCTGGCGGCACTTGTGTTGCCGAATCCGTAGCCTATGTTAAATCCGAATGTGCTGTTGTCATCAAGCACGGTTTGACCCGAGCCCCAATACCAAGTATTGTCGTAGGTCCAAACGCCTCTGCCCCAATCAAGCGTAGCCAAAGCACCGTCGTTATCTCCAAAGGTGTATTTTTTGCCGTTAAATTCAAAAAAGCCTTTTGCACGCATGCAGTTAATTTTTTGGTTGTAATAAAAATGCTTATCCTTGTCAAACGGTGTGGCAATAACCATGCTTTCTTCCGGAATTTCAGAAAGCGTAACATCAAAAACACAGCATTTTTTTGTGTTGCAAAAATTATCGTATGTGCCGAAAAGGTGCCTTGTTTTTCCGTCATTTTCAAATGTCATATCGGCGGTACCCACTTTTGCGTGAATGTTTCCTTTTTCACTTGTAGATGGCAAATTAAGTTTGCCAAGCGGGAAAAATCCCAATTCGCTGTCGTTATATTGTGTGGGATTTTCGCCGAATTCAAGTATTGAAACAGAAAGGCAGCTTACATAGCCGGAATCTGAAATTGTTAGGCAAAGCCCGTAATCCTGGTTGCCTATGTAGTAGTAATCCCATTCCTTAATACGAATTTTAGGCGCTTTAATGTCTTTTCTGTTGTATTGCCATAAAAGTTTTTTTGCAAAACCCGGTTCGGCAATGTTTCCGTTTGCATCAAGCAGTTTTTGCGGTGCAATAATTTCATGTTGCATAATTTTTACCCCTTTTATGCTAAAACTATATACATATTATGTATGCCTGTCAGTTTGATATTAGCACAACAGTGCTAAAAAGTCAAAAAATCAACCGTAACAAAAATTTTTGAAATTTAATTAAAAAATGTGTTGACAACACAATAATTATTTGCTATTATATTAGAGCGTTAAGCGACATTCCTCTATAGCTCAGTCGGTAGAGCATGCGGCTGTTAACCGCAGGGTCGTTGGTTCGAGTCCAACTGGGGGAGCCATAAGCCTCGTAACTTTGTTACGAGGCTTTATTTTTTATCATTCAGCCTCCCTTGTTAAAGGGTTGCCCTCCACAGTGTGGGGAGATGCCACGCAGTGGCAGAGGGGACGGGCTTTTAACTAAATAGCCTCCCTTGTCAAAGGGAGGTGTCGCATTTTATATGCGACGGAGGGATTCCTGTAAGTCGAACATTACTTAACTGAATCCCCCTGTTTTTGCAAGCAAAAACGTTCCCCCTTTAACAAGGGGGACTATAAATAAACCGCCACGCTTACGCATAGGCGGTTTTGTTTTATGAATTTTAAGGGATACTTAAAACTTTTCTATTTCACATTAAATCTAAATTCCGTTGTGGTTTTAAATTCTTTGTTAGGTTCAATGTATGTAAAAGGAAATTCGTTTGGATGATTTACGCTGTCCGGATAAAATTGGGTCTCAAGAGCAACACCTCTGCGGTATGTAACGTCACCGTTAACTTTGCCTTTATTACCGGTTTTTGCAAGCCAGCCGCCGCAATAAAGCTGAACGCCGGGCAAATCGGTGTAAACTTCCATCTCTCTGCCGTTTTCTTTGTGATAAAGCGTTGCCGCAAGAGCAAAATCGCCCGTCTTGTTGCGAAGACAATAGTTGTTGTCATAACCTATTCCGTCAATTATTGCTCTGAAAGGTTCGTTAATTTTATCGCCTATTTTATGCATGTGGGCAAAATCCATCATTGTTCCTTTTAATTCGCCTAATTTACCTGTGGGAAGCTGATTGTCGTCTGTTTCGGTAAAATAATCGGCGTTAATTTGAAGATAATGGTTTTCAATATTTTCATTCGGATTACCCGAAAGGTTAAAATATGCGTGGTTTGTAGGGTTTGCCACTGTTTTTTTGTCAGACAAAACAGTATATTCAAGGCGAAGAACATTATTATCGGTAAATGTGTATTTTACGGTTAGTGTAAAATTGCCCGGGAATCCGTCTTCTCCGTCGGGAGAAAATTTTTCAAATGTTACAAAATCTTCGCCGGTTTCTTTAACATTCCATGTTGAAAAGCTGAAACGGCCGCCGCCGTGCAAGGTCCATTGTCCTTGGTTGTTTGGCGTGTGGTATTCTTTGCCGTCCATAACAAATTTTGCATCTCTTATTCTGTTGGCAACTCTGCCAACAAGTAAGCCTTGGTAACCCATATCAGGGTCGGTGTATGTTTGCGGATTGTCAAATCCTAAAACAACATCTGCCAAAACGCCGTTTTTATCAGGCACATTAATTGATTGAATTCCTCCGCCCAATGTTTGCAATGTAACAAATGCACCGGTTTTGTTGGTTATTGTGTAAAGGTCAACGGCAGTGCCGTCTTTCAGTGTTCCGAATTGTTTTTTTGAAACGCTCATATTTATGCCCCTTTTGCTTATTTTATGTGTTTTCAGTATAACCCCAAATGTAAATAAATTCAACAGTATCTTGACTTTTGAAAATAATAAATATATTCTTATAATGTAATTGTATCTCTAAAAATCGTAATATAATAACTTAAAGGAGTTTTTGCCTTGGATAATATTGTTGATTTACTAAACGGTGCATTGCGTTATGCGTTGCCTGTTTTTGCTTTAATTGTGGTTTCGGTTTGCGTTGTTTCTCTTTTCAGAAACAGACCCAGAATTCATAAAATGGCACAGCTTGTAGACCAAAATAACGGCGCTGTAATTGAAATTAACCATTGGGAAACATCAATAGGCAAGTCAAAATCAAATGATGTGGTTTTGCCTATGCCCACGGTTTCGCGTTTTCATGCCGTTATTGCAAAAAAACGTGCCGATTGGATTATTACAGACACTTTTTCCAAAACAGGTATAACTGTTAACAGTGAAAAGGTTGATGGCAAGCACGTTCTTGAGGACGGCGACCTTATTCAAATAGGTAACGTTCCGCTTAAATTTCAGTGTGCAGAGGCTATTTCTAAGGAAACAAAGCAGCAAATAAGAAACAGTGCTTCCCAAAATCAGGTTGTAGCTTATGCCGTTTTGGTAGACACTAAGTCAAGAAAACCGGTTTATATTAAGCAAAAAGATGTGCTTATCGGCAGAGATGCAGGGTGTGATATTCAAATTCTGTCTGACACGGTATCTTCCCAACATGCACGAATTCATCAAACTTCAAGGGGTTGGGCTTTGTCTGATTTAGACAGTCATAACGGCACAAAACTAAACGGCAGATATATTACGCAGCCCCAGTTGATTTTTGATGAAGATACTGTTACATTTGGCGACAGGGTTTTTGTATTTTATGAAAGGTAGGTTGAAAAATGGCAGGAAATAAAGTTAAAAAAACACCTAAAATTAAGCCTATAAACAACTTTGCAATGTTGTTTTTACTGTCTGTTTTTCAGCTTGTAACAGGCTTTATGGCTTCAAATTCCCAAGAGGGATTTCAGTTTAAGGTTTTACTTTCAATGGTGCTTTTTGTTGCAACGGAATGGATTTATTTGGTTGTTTTTTACACGGCATTGCACAGGCGCAATTTTGAGCTGGAATTAATTGCGTTTTTCCTTTGCTCAACGGGACTTGCCGTAATAGGTTCCGTAAGACCGGAATCGGTTTTAAATCAGTATTTCTTTATTTTAGCAGGCATAATCGCCTATATTATAATGGTGTTTTTGCTTGGTAATTTAGAACTTTGTATGAAGTTAAGGCTTCCTGTTGCCGTGCTTGCAATTTTGCTTCTTATTGTAAATTTGTTAATTGCAAAAACAACCCACGGCGCAAGAAACTGGATTACAATAGGCCCGGTAACTTTTCAGCCGTCGGAATTTGTTAAAATAGCGTTTATTTTTGTAGGTTCCGCTACTCTTGAAAAAATCCAAACAAGCAAAAATATATTTGCGTTTATCGGCTTTGCCGTTGCTTGCGTAGGTGCTCTTATTATTGTTAAGGATTTCGGCACCGCACTTATTTTCTTTGTAACATTTCTTATTATTGCCTTTATGAATTCAGGCGATATTAAAACAATTATTTTGGCTGTTGCATCTGCAATTTTAGGTGCCGCCATTGTTATTAAGTATAAATCATACGTAACAGCCCGTTTTTCCGTTTACAGGCATATTTGGGAAAAGGATTATTATAACAAAAGCGGTTATCAGCAAACAAGAACACTTGTGGGCATCGCCTCGGGCGGTTTGCTGGGATTGGGTATAGGAAACGGCAATACACGCAATGTTGCTGCTTCAACAACAGACTTGATTTTCGGCGTTATCAGCGAGGAATGGGGCTTTATTTTTGCCGCTATTCTTGTGCTTAGCTTTGTGGGTATCGCCGCATCGGCACTTGTTAATTCCATTGCTTCCAGGTCTACGTTTTATTCCATTGCCGCTGTTGCGGCAGCAGGAATGTTCCTTTTTCAGGCTGCCCTTAATATTTTCGGCATAACAGATGTGCTTCCTTTAACAGGTGTAACATTGCCGTTTGTAAGCCGCGGCGGTTCTTCAATGATTTGCTGTTGGGCTGTTTTGGCTTATATTAAAGCGTCAGACGTGCGCACCTATAATTATTTGGGAGGTGCAAAGAAGAAATGAAAATGATAACCAAAAGAGGCATTTTCCTTTGGATTATGTGCATTTTGTTTGTGGCTGGCTTAGGATTTTTAACCTACAGTTTGGCGGCAGACGGTTCGGATTGGGTTATGAAAAGATATAACAGGCACATTTACAGCAACGGCGAACTTATTGCCGCCGGCGATATTACCGACAGAGACGGAGTTGTGCTTGCAACCACAAAGGATGATGAGCGTGTTTATAATGATGATAAACAAATCCGCTTGGCAACTCTTCACACTGTGGGTGATATGAAAGGCTTTATTTCAACAGGTGTTCAGGCTAATTATCAGTCAGAGCTTGTAGGCTATAATTTGCTTACAGGTGTTTATAAAAACGAAAAATACGGAAAAGGTAATAATGTTAAATTAACAATAGATGCTGAAATTAACAAAGTTGCCTATAATGCCCTTGGCGATTATAAAGGCACTGTGGGCGTTGTGAATTATAAAACAGGCGACATTGTTTGTATGGTTTCAACTCCAAGTTATGATGTTAATAATATCCCATCCGACTTAGAAAGCAACGATAAATATGAGGGCGTATACATTAACAGATTTATTTCCGGTTTATATACTCCCGGTTCAACATTTAAGCTTGTTACGGCTGTTTGTGCCCTTGAAAATATGGGCGATGATGTTTATAACAGAACATGGAAATGCGATAAATATCTTGATGTTGACGGAATTGACGAAGACAGAATTGTTTGTAACGCCCGCCACGGTACTGTGGATTTTGAAACGGCGCTTGCAAAAAGCTGTAACTCCACATTTGCTCAAATTGCCATTGAATTAGGTGCGGATAAACTTAAAAACACTGTTGAAACTCTTGGCTTAACGTCTTCCGTTACAATAAGCGATAAAATAAGTTCTGCAACAGGCAGATTTAAACTTGAATCCGGTGCGGCTGATACAACAGTTGGCTGGACGGGTGTGGGTCAGGGTGAAACTTTAGTAAACCCTGCGGCAATGCTGCGCTTTATGTGTGCCGTTGCAAATGACGGCAAGGCAGTAAGCTTTAATTTGGTAGATGACTTTTCAAATCAGGCAGGTAAAAATTTGGACATTACTTTCAGTGAAAATGAAGTGCAGCTTTTAAACAGCGAAACTGCCGGAAAATTAAAGGCGTTAATGCGCAACAATGTTGAAAAGCAGTACGGCGATTCAAAATATGAAGGATTAAATCTTTGTGCAAAATCAGGCACAGCACAAATTGATAATGTGGATGAGCATAACACCGCTTGGTTTGTGGGCTTTATGGATGATGATGAAAATCCTTATGCATTTGTTGTTATTGCCGAAAAAGGTAATTCAGGTTCAAAAACGGCAGGTGCTATTGCAAACAAGGTTCTTCAGGCGTTGGTAAAGGATAATTGATGGAAAATAATTTGCAAAACAAAATTGAAAAAGCGCTTTTAATTTCTGTTGATACAGGCGATTTTGACGCTGAATCTTCAATAAACGAATTGGCAGAGCTTGCCGACACGGCAGGCGCTGTAGTTCAGGGAATGATGATTCAAAAAAGAGAGGCTCCCTCGGGTGCCTCTTTTGTGGGTTCGGGCAGGCTTGCGGAAATTTCGTCATTTTGCAGTGCAAATGATACGAATGTAATCATTGCCGACAGTGAATTATCACCTGTTCAGGTTAGAAACATTGAAGATGCAACAGGTGTGCGTGTTGTAGACAGAACTACGCTGATACTTGATATTTTTGCTCGCCGTGCCGTATCTTCAGAGGGTAAAATTCAGGTTGAACTTGCTCAGCTTAAATATTCCTTGCCAAGGCTTACAGGCAAAGGCACATCAATGTCAAGGTTGGGCGGCGGAATAGGCACCCGTGGCCCCGGCGAAACAAAACTCGAAACAGATAAACGCCATATCAGGCGCAGAATACAGTTTTTAAACGAAAGTTTGGCAAAAACAGAAAAACGCCGTCTTGCAGTTCATCAAAGAAGAAATAAAAACGGTGTTCAGGCTGTGGCTATTGTTGGTTATACAAATGCAGGTAAATCCACTTTAATGAACAAATTAACAAATGCAGGCGTTTTGCAGGAGGATAAGCTGTTTGCAACTCTTGACCCAACTGCGAGAAAACTTGTTTTGCCGTCAGGCAGGCAAATAATGATTGTTGATACCGTTGGTTTGGTGCGCCGCTTGCCTCATCAGCTTGTAGAGGCGTTTAAGTCAACATTGGAAGAGGCACTTTGGGCAGACGTTATTTTGAATGTTTGTGACGCTTCAAGCAGTGAATGTAATCAACACATAACGGTTACAAACGAGTTGCTTTCTTCTTTGGGGTGTATGGACAAGCCAATTATAAATGTTCTTAATAAGTGCGATTTGGTGCCGGATGTTCTTAATTATCCTTTAATGTCAAACTGTGTGCATATCAGCGCACAAACAGGGTATGGAATAGACGAGCTTCTTAATGCCATAGAAAAAGCATTGCCCCAAACAAGGCGCAGGGTAACGGTTTTAATTCCTTTTTCAATGGGCAAAATTGCCGGCGATTTAAGAAAGTACGGCACTGTTGAACAGGAGGAATATACGGAAAACGGTTTAAAAATTACTGCCATGGCTGAAATTTCTTACCTTGAAACAATTAAAGAATATATTTTATAGAAAGATTATATTTCAGCATCATTTTTCATAAAATTGTTTGAGGTGGTTTTATGAAAATGTTAACTGTTAGGTTAAAACCTAAAACGATTTTCGGCTTAATTTTGATTTTAACGGGTATTGTTGTTATTGCGGTTACTTTCTTTTCAAATCATGCGGCAAATCACGCTAACGTGGCAAAAGCCGTAACTTTATCCACAAATGAGGAAAGAGAGGCGTATTTAACTTCTTTGGGTTGGGAGTTTGATACCGAATGCACGGAAAAACAGGTTACGATACCCGCAGAATTTAACGATACTTATACTCAATATAATGAAATTCAAAAAAAGCAGGGTTTTGATTTAACCGATTATAAAGGCAAACAGGTAACCGTTTACACTTATGCCGTAAAAAATTATGAAGGTTACGAAAACAGAGATTGTATTTTTGCAAATCTTTTGGTTTATGAAGATAAATTAATAGGCGGAGATGTTTGTTCGGTTTCTGCTTCCGACGGTTTTATGCAGGGTCTCGGCAAACAAGGTTAATTAATGGAAAGAATAGATAAAATTATTGCAACAAGTTTAAATGTTACACGCAGCGACGCTAAAAATTTGATTAAAGCCAAAAAGGTTTTAAAAAACAGCGTTGTTGTAAAATCTGCCAATGAAAAGGCAGATGAATTGAAAGACAAGCTTGTTGTAAACGGCAAAGAAATTGTGTTTGAAAAGTTTGTTTATATTATGATGAACAAGCCAAAGGGTGTAATTTCTTCAACAGACGGCAAAAAAACAAATGAAAAAACTGTAATTGATATTTTGCCGCCGGAATTTAAACGAAAAAATCTTTTTCCTGCCGGCAGACTTGATAAAGATACAACCGGCTTTATGCTTATAACAAATGACGGGGAATTTGCCCACAAAATTTTAAGCCCTAAAAATCACGTTCCAAAAACATATATCGCTACTCTTAACAAGCCTTTCGGCGACGATGTTGTAAGTGGGTTTGAAAACGGTGTTGATTTAAAAAACGAAAAGTGTATGCCGGCAAAAATCCACTCGCTTAACGGCGATAAAATGCAGGCGGTTGTGGAAATAAAACAGGGAATGTACCACCAAATAAAAAGAATGTTTACCGCCTTTTCCATAGAAGTTGTTGAACTGAAAAGAATAAAAATGGGCAATCTGCCTCTTGATGAAAATTTGGCGCCGGGGCAGTGCCGCTTTATAAATTCGTTAGAATTACAGCAAATTTCACAAACAAAATAGCAGTTTTATTTTTCTATAAAACACTATATGTTGTGGTTTTTTTACTGTTGTTAATGTTTGTTATGCAAGTTAAACAAAAAAATATATAAAATTTGGTTAAAATGCTTGCAAATTGTTTAAATGCCTTGTATAATATGAACAAGAGAGTAATAAGACTTTTGTGCATTATTTTTTATGCTAACTTATTTTGAGGAGGGATTCTCTTGCCAAGCAGATTATTTCAGGGCATTATTAATCAAATGAGAGATTCTATAGACCGCAATATCGGCGTTGTTGACGAAGGTGGTTCTGTTATTGCATGTTCCGAATTGGGTCAAATAGGCGAAATCAGAAAGGGCGTTGTTTCGGGCGGTGTTTTTGCAGGTCTTCAAATTTGTGTAGACGGCTGCACTTACAAAGCTTTCGGCAATTCCGTTCATCCCGAATATGCTGTTTTTGTTGACGGCACAGACGATATGAGCAAAAGATATGCCGATTTAATTGCCGTTGCCCTTGACCAAATTAAGCAAAATAACGATGAAAAGTTTGACAGGTCAAATTTTGTAAAAAATGTTATTCTTGACAATATCCTTCCCGGTGATATATACATTAAAAGCCGTGAGCTTCACTTTAATAATGATACCACAAGGGTTGTATTTATAATTCGTGCGGCAAGTCAAAACGATGTTTCTGTTTATGACGTTATTCAAAACTTCTTCCCTGATAAAACAAAGGATTTTGTTATTAACGTTAATGAAACGGATATTGCGTTAATTAAAGAAGTTCGTCCAAATGTTGAAATGAAAGACCTTGAAAAACTTGCCAGGTCTATTTGTGACACATTGTCTACCGAATTTTATTGCAATGCAATTATCGGCATAGGCACTTGCGTTACGGGTATTAAAGATTTGGCAAAATCTTTTAAAGAAGCACAGGTTGCCCTTGAAGTAGGCAAGGTTTTTGATAATGAACAGCAAATTATCAGCTATGAAAATCTTGGTATTGCCCGTCTTATTTATCAGCTTCCCACAACACTTTGCGAAATGTTCCTTAAAGAAGTTCTTAAATCCGGCTCTATTGATTCTCTTGACCAGGAAACGTTGTTTACAATTCAAAAATTCTTTGAAAACAATCTTAATGTTTCAGAAACAAGCCGTAAGTTGTTTGTTCACAGAAATACACTTGTTTACAGACTTGAAAAAATCAAAAAAATCACAGGTCTTGATTTAAGAGAGTTTGATGACGCTATTGTGTTTAAGGTTGCCCTTATGGTTAATAAATACCTTGATTCAAGCCCAATTAAATATTAATATCCAAAGCCTTTTCGAAAACAATAATTCGGAAAGGCTTTTTATTTGCCAAATTTTACAAATGTGTTACACAATTTACAAAAAAATAACATTTAAAACTTGATTTATAGTCTGCATAGTATTATTATATTATATGTATAAAAGTAATTACATTCTTGCTTAAAACAAAAGAGGTAAAAACAGTGATTGAATTTAGAGATGTAACAAAAGTTTACGGCAGCAACGGCACAAAAGCCTTAAGCAACGTAAATATAAAAATAGAAGACGGCGAATTTGTTTTCGTTGTAGGTTCTTCCGGTGCAGGTAAAAGTACTTTTCTTAAACTTATTATGCACGAGGAAAAGCCAACGGAGGGCGAAGTAATCGTAGGCGATTATTCATCTGCCACAATGAAGAAAAAGCAGGTTCCTTATTACAGAAGAACCATGGGCATCGTTTTTCAGGATTTCCGTCTTATTCCAAAAATGTCTGTTTACGATAATGTTGCTTTTGCAATGCGTGTTATCGGCGCAAAGGAAAAAGATATAAGAAAAAGAGTGCCTTATATTTTACAGCTTGTAGGTTTGTCCCACAAAGCACGTTCTATGCCGAATGAACTTTCCGGCGGCGAGCAGCAGCGTGTTTCTTTGGCTCGTGCTCTTGTTAATAACCCAAAGCTTATAATTGCCGATGAGCCAACAGGTAACGTTGACCCGGAAATGAGCCACGAAATTGTTGAAATGCTTACAAAAATCAATAATAACGGCACAACGGTTGTTATGGTAACTCATGAACACGATTTGGTTAGGGCATTTCAGCGCCGTGTTATTGTAATTAAAAATGGCGAAGTTGTTTCCGACACACCGGACCCAACACATGCTCAGTTTGATACAGGCGAAGAAAAAGAAAACTCAACAGATATGTTTTATTTTAACGAGGATGTTAAACTCGGTAATGATGTAGAGGATATTTTTGATTCTCTTGACGATGTTGATTTTGATTTTGACGATGATAACGGTGATGATGAAGCGCAAGCCTCGCCTGAACAGGAAACAGAGCAAAACGGAGGTGAGGAGTAATGACAGCATCAAGTTTAAGATACCTTTTAAAAGAAGGCTTCAGAAATACATGGACAAACCGTATGATGAGCATCGCTTCCATTTGCGTTCTTATGAGTTGCCTTGTTCTTATGGGTTGTGCGTCAATGATATTTCTTAACATTGATTCTCTTTTAGGCAGAATTGAAGAGGAAAATGTTGTTATGGTTTATATTCAAGACGGTACAAGCGATGCGGATATTAACGCCATGAACGATTCTCTTAAAAAGATGGATAACATTAAAGATGTTGAATTTGTTGCAAAGGAAGACGCTTGGCAGGAACAGCTTGATACAATGGAAGAAGCACAGGCAGAATTCTTTACGCAAATCAGCTCCGATATTCCGTTGCCGGATGCTTTTAAGGTTACAATTAAAGATTTAACACAGTTTGACGGCACGGTAGACCAAATAAGACAGCTTAAACATATAGATACTATTCGTGAAAACAAGGATTTGGCGCAAAAACTTGTTAAAATCCGCCACGGTGTAGAGGTTATTTCAATAGTAATCGTTGCTGTTCTTTTGGCAATCAGCTTGTTCATTATTTCAAACACAATTAAACTTACGGTTTATTCAAGAAGACTTGAAATCAGTATTATGAAATCCGTGGGTGCCACAAACGGCTTTGTTCGGTTACCTTTTGTTGTAGAGGGTATGATTTTGGGCATTGTAGCCGGCGTAATTTCGTTGGGACTTGTTTGGGGCTTTTACGAATTTGCGGTTAATCAGTTCAGCGACCTTATTTTGTCGCTTGGTTTAGAAGCTCTTAAATTTAAAAACTATGCTTGGCCTATGTTGGGCGCATTCCTTGGTATAGGCGTGTTCACAGGCGTTGGCGGTTCTTTAATTACAATGAGCAAATATCTTAATAAGGAAGGCAGTGAGATAAGTGCGGCATAAATTATTAAAATCTTTATGCTTGGTTTTAAGCCTTATGTTTGTTTTTTCTACCTGCTTTACCGCACAGGCAAGTTCCGTTTCGGAACTTCAAAGCGAGAAAAAACAAATTCAGTCTAAAATAGATGAAGCGGAAAAGAAAATTGCTTCATTAAAGGCAGAAAAATCAAAACAGCAGGAATATGTTTCGGCTTTGCAGGGAAAAGTAAGTTTGCAACAAGATAAACTTGACACTTTAAACAGTGAAAAAAAGGCTTTGCAAAACCAAATCAGCGAAATTGAAACTAAAATTGAAAACACTACAAAAGAAATAGAAAAAGCACAAGTTGAAATTGATAAAAAGCAGGCAGAGTTTGAGGATATTTATGCACAATATTGTCAACGCTTGCGTGCAATGTACATTTCAGGTAATGTTTCCACATTGGAAGTTTTGCTTGAAAGCGGCGATATGAGCTCAATTTTAACCCGTGCGCAAATGGTTAAATGTGTTTCTGCTCAAGACAGCGCAACTCTTGATGAACTAATGAAAAAGATGGAAGAGATTGAAGCTGAAAAGCAGGAACTTGAAAAGAAAAAAGAAGAGCTTAAAAACGATAAGGAAGACCTTAATAATCAAAAAGCAGAACTTCAAAGTTCTATTGATGAGGTTAATAAAGTTAAGGCAGAACTTGATAAAGAGGTTGCGGAATGTAATGCCGCTATTCGTTCTCTTTCAAGCACACAGTCTGAAATTCAGGAAACTATAGACGCAAATAAAGACGCTCAAAAAGAAATTGATGCGGAAATTTCAAGGGCACTTGCCGCTTCAAAACCGTCTGGCGAGTATAATCCGGGTTCCGGTCAGTTGGGTTATCCCACAAGCTACAGAACTATTTCCGCCGGTTATCCTAACTATAAAAGCGGTGCTTACCACGGCGGCGTGGATTTCCCTTGCCCTTCAGGCACACCTGTTTATGCTGCCGATTCCGGCTATGTTGCCATTGCAAAAAGCCTTACATACAGCTATGGCAAATACATTGTTATTAACCACGGCAACGGTTTGTCAACACTTTATGCTCACAACAGCTCACTTGTTGTAAGTCAGGGTCAGGCTGTAGAAAAGGGTCAGCTAATTGCTTACTCAGGCTCAACGGGCAATTCAACAGGTCCTCATTGCCATTTTGAAGTTCGTCTTAACGGCAACAGAGTTAATCCTTTAAACTATTTATAATATTAATATAAAAGGGAGTGAAGTCAATGAAACTAATCAGCAAGCTTAAAAGGCCGATTTCTGTTTTGTTGGCTTCTTGCTTTGTTTTTACGGCGGCAAATTTTTCCTGTTTCGGTGCTTCGGCACAAAACAACAATCTTTCACAAGAGGAAAAGAAAGCCGCTCTTGAGCAAAGAATCAAAGAAACAAACAATAAGCTAAACGATTTAAAAAATCAGTCAAACAAAACAGAAGAATATTTAGATACTTTAAATAACAAAATTACTTATCTTGAAGAGGAAATGGATTATGTTTCCGACGAGGTTGAAAAAGATAAAACAACCGTTAAAACTCTTCAACAAAAGTATGATGATAATGAAAAAGCCATTTCAAAGGCAGAAACGGAAATACAGGAACTTTCTGTTCAGCTTGAGGAAGACAGTAAGTCTTTTGACGATAATTACAAGCTTTATTGCAAACGCCTTCGTGCAATGTATATCAGCGGCGAAACAAACGTATTAACATTTTTGCTTACCAGCGATGATATTTCACAGTTTTTAACAAGGCTTGAAATGATTCGCCGTGTGTCAAAGCAAGACGGAACATTGCTTGAATCAATAGATAAAGAGATTGAAAGCATAACAACCGCAAAGGATGAAATTGCAACAAAGCAGCAGCAGTTGAAAGAAAATCAAACTCAGCTTGTTGCAACAAAGGCTTCGTTACAGCAAAGTATGGTTGATTTGCAGGAAAAGCAAACTAATTTGGACAACAAAAAATCTTCTCTTTCTCAAGATAGGGCAGAGGCAAATGTGCTTTTAAAGCAACTTGGTGACGATACAGGCTATTATACCGAATTTTTGCAAAGCGATAAAAAAGAACTTGCGGAAATTGATGCCGCTATTGAGGATGCGGCAGATAAGTATAAAGATAAATTGCCTACTACCACAAAACCAACTACCAAGCCAACCACAAAGCCGCAGCCCACAAAACCCGGCGGCTCAACTCAAACAACAACTACTACCACAACAACTAAACAGCAGGATTCAAATTATATCAGCTTAACTTATCCTGTTCCTTCTCAAACAAAAATAACATGTGGCTGGTACGGCTATTCAGGTCATACGGGTGCCGATTTCAGCTGCCCGTCAGGCTCAAAGGTAGTTGCCGCAGAATCAGGCACGGTAATTATTTCAACAGATTTAACAAATTCCGACGGCTCTTACAGAAGCTACGGCAGATATATTGTGATTATGCATGATAAAACCACTTCTTCTGGAGAGGTTGTTTACACGCTTTATGCTCACAATTCAAAACGTCTTGTCAGTGAAGGACAGCACGTTTCAAAAGGTCAGCAAATCGCAGAATCAGGCTCAACAGGTAACTCAACAGGTCCTCATTGTCATTTTGAAGTCAGGTTGGGCGGCGCTTCTCAGCGTTATGCTGTAAATCCGGCAAAATACTTGCCGTAAACAAAATTTTGGGGTGAAAATTTGAAACAGAAAAATTTAATAAAACTGTTGGCTGTAATGCTTTCTGTTTCAGTAGTTATATCTACTCTTTGTGCAGGCAATTTCGGCGCTTATGCAGATGAAACCACAAGCGTTTCACAAACGGAAACAACCACCACGGCAGAGCAGGCAAAGGAAGAGGCGCAAAAAAAGCTTGAAGAGCAAAAGCGCACTTTGGAGCAAAATTTAATTGCAACAGAGGAAAAACTTGCGGCTTTGTCAAAACAGTCAAAAGTTACGGAAGAATATATTAACCTTCTTGATGAAAAAATAGGTTATTTAAATGAGCAGCTTACAGTGCTTGATAATGAAATATTAGGCTATGAAGAAGACATTTCCGCTCTTCAAAAAGATATATACAAAAATCAGGAAGAAGCAAATGCTTTGCAGGTTGAAGTAGACGCCGTGCAGGGCAAGCTTGATGAGTTGAATGTTAAATTTAAAGCGAAATATGACGCTTATTGTATGCGTATGCGTGCAATTTACATATCAGGCAATTATAATTTGCTTACCGCTTTGTTAACCTGCGGTGATATTTCAGGGCTTTTAACACGTTATGAAATGGTTAAAGCCGTTTCAAAAAGTGATGCGGAACTTCTTGCAGCAATAGAAGAGGAAACTAAAAAGATATTAGAGCAGGAAGCGGATTTAAACGAAAAAAAATCAGAGCTTGACACTGTTAACAAAACACTTTTATCACAAAAAAATCAACTTGTTTCAAAGCAAACCGCTTTGTCAAACGCCCAGCAGGAGCAGGCAAAGAAAAAAATTGTTTTGTCAAGCGATAAAGCAGAAAGCGATAAGTTATTTGCTCAATTAACGGCAGAAAACGGAATGTATACAGAGTTCCGAAACGAAGATAAAAAGGTTATTGAACAGGTTGAAAATGAAATTAACGGCGTAATCAGCGGTCTTATTAAGCCGGAAGATGTTACATTGGGTACTACAAGCGACAGAACTAACGTTACCGCTCCACCTTATGATTTTAACGAACTTTACAGCAGGTCTGACGGGGTACTTAATATGACCTATCCCGTTCCCGGTCATTACACTGTTTCAGCAGGATTTCCGAATTATTCAAACGGTAATTATCACGGCGGCATAGATTTTCCGTGCAACACGGGCACAGCGGTTGTTGCCGCTCAAAACGGCGTTGTTATTAAAACAGAAAGATTAAATTACAGTTACGGCTACTATGTTATGATTTATCACGGCACGGATTCTCAAGGCCGCTCGGTTGTAACATTATATGCCCATAATTCGCAAATTCTTGTTTCGCCGGGTCAGTCTGTTAAAAAAGGTCAGCAAATTGCAAAATCAGGCTCAACGGGTAATTCCACCGGTCCTCATTGCCATTTTGAAATCAGGCTAGACGGCACAAGGGCAAATCCAAAAAATTATTTAAGTAAGTAGCAGGCACAATAATCAGGTATGAACAAAATTAATTACAGCAAAGAAACCGAAAAAATTATTGATGTAAATAAGAGAGAGCAGAAATTGCCCTCTCTTTTACTTCATGGGTGTTGTGCACCTTGTTCAAGTGCCTGCTTGGAATATTTAAATAAACATTTTAAAATAACTTTGTTTTTTTATAATCCTAATATTTCGCCAAAGGAAGAATTTGAAAAGCGATTTTCAGAGGCAAAACGCCTTGTTGCCGAAATGCCGTTTGAAAACAGTGTAAAAATTATTAAGGGTGATTACGATTATTCCCGTTTTTTAAATGCTGTTTCAGGTTTTGAAACGGTAAAAGAGGGCGGCGAGCGTTGTTTTAAATGCTATGCGCTTCGTCTTGAAGAAACTGCAAAAGCGGCAAAAAAAGGCGGTTACGATTATTTTTGTACCACTCTTTCAATCAGCCCCCTTAAAAACTCGCAAAAAATTAATGAAATAGGTTACGAAATCGGCGAAAAATACGGCGTAAAATGGTTGCCGTCGGATTTTAAAAAGAAAGAGGGATACAAACGCTCTATTGAGCTTTCACGGCAGTATGATTTGTATCGTCAGGATTTTTGCGGCTGTGCATTTTCAAAAGCAGAAAGGGAGGCGCTGAAAAATGAATAATCCTCTTGCGGCTGAAATTCGCCCAAGCAGTATAGATGACGTGGTGGGTCAAAAGCATTTGCTTGCGCCGGGAAAGCCCCTTTATAATATGATTGAAAGCGGCAATGTGCCTAATTTGATTTTTTACGGTCCGTCAGGCGTGGGAAAAACAACTGTTGCTTCAATTATTGCAAAAAAAACGAATAAAACTTTAAGGCGATTAAACGGCACAAATGCTTCCACAAAGGATATTAAAGAAATTGTAGGCGAACTTGATACTTTTGAAACTCAAAACGGCGTATTGCTTTACTTGGATGAAATTCAGTATTTTAACAAAAGGCAACAGCAAAGCCTGCTTGAATACATAGAAAACGGGCAAATTACTTTAATTGCGTCAACAACGGAAAATCCTTATTTTTATATTTATCCCGCTGTTTTATCACGTTGCACGGTGTTTGAATTTAAATCCGTTGAACCTGCAGAGGTTCAAAAGGCTGTTCACAGAGGTTTTGAAATTTTAAGCGCCGAAAATAATGTTGAAACGGATATAGCCGACGGTGTTGAGGAAAAAATTTCCAAGGGCTGCGGCGGAGATGTAAGAAAAGCGCTTAACGGCGTTGAAAATTGCTTTTACACAGCTTCAACTGAAAACGGCAAAAAAATTATTACTCTTGAACTTGCAGATGAACTTACACAAAAAAGCGCAGTTAAATATGATAAAGAGGGCGATGAGCATTACGACATTCTTTCCGCTTACCAAAAAAGTATGCGCGGTTCGGATGTTAATGCGGCACTGCATTATTTGGCACGGTTGCTCGAGGCAAACGATTTACCTTCTGCCTGCAGGCGATTAATGGTTTGTGCCTGCGAGGATGTGGGTCTTGCTTATCCTCAAATAATTCCGATAGTTAAAGCGGCTGTAGACGCTGCACTTATGGTTGGGCTTCCCGAGGCAAGAATACCTTTGGCAGACGCTGTTATTTTGGTTGCCTCATCTCCTAAAAGTAACAGCGGTGAGGCTGCAATAGATGCGGCGCTGGCAGATGTGCGTTCAGGCAATTACGGTCCTATTCCGCGCCAACTGCAAAACAAGCATTTTGACGGCGATGATGCGGCGGTTAAAGGTCAAAATTATTTGTATCCGCACAATTATGAAAATCATTGGGTGGCACAGCAGTATTTGCCTGATGTTATTAAAAATGCAAATTATTATACTCCCGGCTTAAATAAAAACGAACAAAGTTTTAAAGCATATTGGGATAAGGTTAAAAACAAAAAGTAAATTTTACGGTAAATGAAAGGCAATAAAAATGACGAAAAAGCAAAGAGCAATGCTTGCGGTTGAAACATTAAAACAATTATATCCTGAGGCAATATGTTCCCTCAATGCCTCAAATCCTTTTGAATTGCTTGTTGCCGTTCGCCTTTCTGCCCAATGTACGGATGCAAGGGTTAATCTTGTTACTCCCGCTTTGTTTGAAAAATATAAAACTCTTGACGATTATTGCAACGCAGATGTTAAGGATATTGAAAAATTGATACACAGCTGCGGCTTTTATAAAAGTAAGGCAGAGTCCATTGTTGATATGGCGCAGGGTATAAGAGACAGATTCGGCGGCGTTGTGCCTGATAATATTGATGATTTAATTACATTAAACGGCGTGGGCAGAAAAACAGCCAATTTAATTGTGGGTGATGTTTACGGCAAAGAAAGTATTGTTGTTGACACGCATATGATTAGAATTTCAAATCGTTTGGGTTTGGTTGCGGAAAAGGACCCCAAAAAAATAGAATTTGCTCTTAAAAAAATTATTCCTCCCGATGAGGGTTCTGATTTTTGCCACAGAATTGTGCTTTTCGGCAGAGATGTTTGTTCTGCACGCAAGCCAATGTGTGAAACTTGCCCAATGGCTGAATTTTGTAAAAAGGTTGGTATTAAGGCTAAATGAATTCAAATATAATTTTAATAGGTATGCCGGGCAGCGGTAAATCAACCTGCGGTGTTTTGGCGGCAAAAGCTCTTCTTAAAAACTTTTTTGATACGGATTTGTTAATTCAAAACGTAGAAAATATGCGTTTGCAGGATATTATTAACGGTAAAGGCATTGCATATTTCAAAACTGTAGAGGAAAATGCCGTTGAAAGCCTTAATATTCAGGGCACGGTTATTGCCACAGGCGGCAGTGTTGTTTACAGCGAAAGGGCAATGCGCCATTTAAAAAATCTTGGCAAAATAATTTATCTTCATCTTGATTACAATACTATGGAAAGCAGAATAAAAAATATTAAAACCCGTGGCGTTGTGCTTGAAAACGGGTATACGCTTGAAGATATGTATAATGAACGTTTGCCGCTTTATAAAAAGTATGCAGACGAAACGATTTTTTGCGATAATTTAACTGTTGAAGAAACAGTTTCTGCCATTGTGGAGAAATCAAAATAAATTTATACTTGAATAAATATAATGCTTTGTGCTATTATAGTTAAAATATAATAAACGGAGGGAATTTTCAATGCAAGAATACAGTAAAAAATTTGTTAAAGAGGGCTTAACATTTGATGATGTTCTTTTGATTCCGGCAGAATCCGACGTAACACCCGATATGGTTAACCTTCAAACAAAGCTTACTAAGGATATTACTCTTAATATTCCTCTTATGACTGCGGCTATGGACACTGTTACCGAATCAGGTATGGCTATTGCCATTGCCCGTGAAGGCGGCATCGGTGTTATTCATAAGAATATGACTATTGAAGAGCAGGCAACGGAAGTTGACAAAGTTAAAAGGTCTGAAAACGGCGTTATTTTAAATCCGTTTTATCTTTCACCTCAAAACAGTGTAAAAGATGCAGACGCTCTTATGGGTAAATACAAAATCAGCGGTGTTCCTATTTGCGAGGCTGACGGTACGTTGGTTGGTATTTTAACTAACAGAGACCTTAGATTTATGACGGATTATGATGTTAAAATCGCATCGGTTATGACTCCAAAGGAAAAACTTGTAACAGGTAAAGCAGGCACAAATCTTGAAGAAGCAAAGAAAATGCTTATGGCTTCAAAGGTTGAAAAACTCCCTCTTATTGATGATAACGGCAAGCTTACAGGTCTTGTAACAATTAAAGATATTGAAAAGGCTGTTAAATATCCAAACACTGCCCGTGATAAAAAAGACAGGTTGCTTTGTGCGGCTGCATTGGGTGTTACTGCCGATGTTTTAGACCGTGCAAAAGCTCTTGCAGACGCAGGGGTTGACGCATTTGTTCTTGACTCTGCACACGGTCATTCCAAAAATATTCTTAAAAATGTTGAAATCGTTAAAAATGCATTTCCTGAAATTTCACTTATTGCAGGTAATGTTGCAACCGCAGACGCCACGGAAGCGTTAATTAAAGCAGGTGCAGATGCCGTTAAAATCGGTATCGGTCCAGGTTCTATTTGTACAACACGTGTTGTTGCAGGTATCGGCGTGCCTCAAATTACGGCAATTTATGATTCTGCCGAAAGAGCAGATAAATACGGAATCCCCGTTATTGCAGACGGCGGTATTAAATATTCCGGCGAAATCGTTAAGGCTATTGCGGCAGGCGGCAGCGTTGTTATGGTTGGTTCTCTTGTTGCCGGCTGTGAAGAATCACCGGGAGAAACAGAAATTTGGCAGGGCCGTCAGTTTAAAGTTTACCGTGGCATGGGTTCATTGGGTGCAATGAATCACGGCTCAGCAGACAGATATTTCCAAAAAGGTTCAAAGAAATTTGTTCCTGAAGGTGTAGAAGGCCGTGTTCCTTATAAGGGAGCATTAAGCGATACTGTTTATCAAATGATGGGCGGTCTTCGTTCAGGTATGGGCTATGTTGGTTGCCATACTATTGAAGAACTTCGTGATAAAGCACAGTTTATCAGAATAACAGGTGCAGGTTTGGTTGAAAGCCATCCTCACGATGTTTATATTACAAAAGAAGCTCCTAACTATTCAGGCAGCAAACAAGATTAATTTTTTCAATTCGGGGGCATTAAGCGGTTGTTTAATGCCCTTTTTGTTTTTCGGCAGGTGTATTTATGGCAAAAAGCGAATTAACCCGTTGGCAAAAGTTTAAGCGGTTTTTAAAACGAAATATGACTCCCACTTGGGCAAAGCATTTTGCATATCAGGTTTTTGCACTTGCTGTTTCAGTGTGTATGCTTGTGGGCGTTTTAAATTATGCCATTACTAAAAGTTATGATGAAAGGAAGTTGTCTTTTGTGGATGGATTTACCGTTACAGCCCACACAGGGTGTTTTAATACAAGTGAAAATTCTATAGAATTTGTGCAAACTGCAATAAATAATAACGTTGCAGTTGTGGAACTTGATATTCGTCAGCGCCCAAACGGTGTGCTGGTTATGAATCATGATATTGTTGTTACAAATAATGACGGTGTGCCTTTGGAAGATGCTTTTAAATTACTTAAAGGCACAAATATTTTAATAAACCTTGATATAAAAGAAACACGAACATTAAATGCTTTGCATGATTTATTGGTGCAGTATAATTTGGTGGGGCAATCTTTTTTAACCGGCATAGAATCAATTAATGTTAACGCCGTAAAAGAATCTCAGTGCAAAAATATGCCCTATTATTTAAATTGCCAGCCGTCAAGAATTAAAATATTCGGCGAGGATTATCAGCAAAAACTTTTGAAAACACTTGAAGAAACAGGTGCTGTTGGTGTAAACTGTAATTACAAATATGCAGGCGGCACTCTTTCAAATTTGCTTCACGAAAACGGGTACAAACTTTCTGTGTGGACGGTTAATGAAAAAAGCACTATCAAAAGGGTGTTACTGCTTAAGCCGGATAATATTACAACAAAAGAATATGATTTAATTAATTCTATAATTGAAAATTGGGGAGAGAAATAATTTTTTCTCTTTAAGGATGTGTGTTAATGACAAACGAAGAGTATATGCAGGCTGTTGATATGCGTTGTTCACGCAGAACGTATAAAACAAAAGCTCTTGATGAGGCAACAGTTTCCGTTATTAAAGATATGGTTGATTATGTAAATGAAAAAGCAAACCTTAATTTTGTTTATATTGAGGATATGTCGTTCGCATTTAATATTTTTTCAGGCAAATTCGGCGGAATTGCCGTTTGCGGACCTGATAAAATTCTTGCCCGTGAGGACTGCGGCTATTACGGCGAAACAATAGTTTTGCAATGCGTTTATCACGGTTTGGGTACTTGCTGGGTTTCAGGCACATATAATGAAAATAAGGTGCTGGAATATCTTAATTTGCCAAAAGGTATAAGGCTTTATGCCGTTATAACCGTGGGTTATGTTAAACCTGAAAAAAGTTTTAAAGAAAAGGCAATGTACAAAGGCACTCATAAAAACAGCAAACCTTATCAAAAAATGTTTGAGGTTTGTGATGAAAAAATACCGAGTTATGTAGAAAACGGTATGAAGGCTGTTGAAAAAGCACCAAGTGCCGTTAACAGGCGTCCGGTTAAGTTTAGGTATGAAAACGGCGTTGTGTCAGCTTCTGTTGACGAGCCGTATTCAGATAAAAGTATTGATTTCGGAATTGCAAAGCTCCATTTTCAACTGGGCTGTTCTGCCGCAGGCGTTAAGGGCGAATGGATAAACGGTTCGTTTTTAACCGAGGAGCAAAAAATATTGAAATTCCCAAAATCAAACGACAATATTGAAGAAGAGGGCGGTAAAAATGAGTAAAGAAAAAGCAAAGTGGAGCAATAAAAAGAAAGCGATAGTAATTACTCTTGCTGTTGTTATTTTTCTTATTATTGCAATTTTAACAGGGGGGCTTATTTATTTGCATGAATATTGTAAGCCTAAAACATATCAGGTTGTAAGCCTGGCAGAGGCAAATGAAAGCAATGTTACATTAATTGCCCATAGGGGCTTTACTGCCGTTGCTCCGGAAAACACGGCACCTGCGTTTGAAGAGGCAGGTAAAGCAGGGTTTGACGGCGCCGAGTGTGATATTTACAGAACTAAAGACGGCGTTTGGGTAATCAGCCATGATTCTCATACCTACAGAATGATGGATAAATCATCATTTATCGAAAAAATTACATATGATGAATTAATGAGCTATACATATGATAACGGCTCAAATATAGATAAATATCCAAATTTAAAGGTTTGCACTCTTGAAGAATATCTTAATATTTGTAAAGAATATTCAATGACTCCCGTTATTGAACTTAAAGGCAAAAATAACACCGAGCATTATGACGAGGTTGTAAATACCGTTAAAGAAACAGGAATGGAAAATAACGTGGTGTTTATTTCTTTCCATCTTGAAAATTTGCAAAAATTAAGAGAACTTTCAGATGCTACATTGTATTATCTTGTTCAAAAAATTGAAGATAAGGATATTGAAGACGCACTTTCTCTTGGTGGCAAATGCGGCATAGATTTTAACGGAAATAAGGAAGAAAATACTTCCGAAGTAATTCAAAAATGTTTTGACAAAGGCCTTTTAATGGGGGCTTGGACTATTGATACTGAAGATGCGTTAAACCGTATGATTGATAACGGAGTAACCCTTATTACAACAAATACAATAAGTCATTAATTTAATTGAATAAATAATAAACCGCCGTGATTAACACGGCGGTTTCAGATTGTCGATAAAGTCCCTGAATCACGCCAATAAAAATAAATTAACCGATTTGAGCCTCCTTTGTGCAAAGGGAGGTGGCAACACGAAGTGTTGACGGCGGGATTGTAAAAGTGCCACAAATTCGGCATGTGTGGCACTTTTGGCGTTTTTCGTTTTTTGCTCGCAAGCGATACAATTGTACAGCAAAGTTCGCAAGAAAACGAAATTCAGAACCTTTCTCAACAGTCTTCAGCGTGTCGAAAATAGTTTTTCGACACGCTAAAACCGCCGTGATTAACACGGCGGTTTTGTTATGCTCTTTGTTTATTAAAAAATAAATCCACCGTTTTATTAAACGGTGGATTTTATTATTGTTATTTATTTTGCTGTGCCAGCTTTTCAGGTGAGCCGCAGCATTTTTTGTATTTTTTGCCGCTTCCGCAAGGGCATGGGTCGTTAGGACCAACCTTTTTGCCTTTTCTTACGGGTGATGATTTAACGGAATCATCACTGCCGCCTGATGTTGCCGTAACTTTGGCAACCGCTTTTCTTTCAACGTCTTCTTTTCTTCTCGGCACAAGAGTAAGCATCATCATTACGGTGTTTTCACGAATTGTTGCCGTCATTTCGTCAAACATATCGTATGATTCCATACGGAATGCAACAACCGGGTCTTGTTGTGCGTAAGAACGAAGGTGAATGCCTTCTTTAAGATTTTCCATAGTGTCAATATGGTCCATCCAAAGGGAGTCAACATTACGAAGAAGAACCATTCTTTCAAGTTCTGCGTAAAGTTCGTCGCCCAAGTCGGCTTTTTTGTCTGCAAGTTTTTTCTTGCCTCTTTCAACAAGAGTTTCAACAATTTCATCAACGGAAACATTTTCCAAATCTTCAAAATCATCATCATTAATAAGGATGTTTCTGTATTTTTCTTTAAGTCCGTTAATGTTCCAATCCTGCTTGTGTGCGCCTTCTGCACAGTAAGTGTTAACGTTTTCTTTAACGCTTGTTTCAAGCATTTTAAGGATTTGACTGTCTAAATCAGTGCCGTCAAGCACCATATCCCTTTGCTTGTAAATAAGTTCACGCTGGCGATTCATAACATCATCGTATTGAAGGGTGTTTTTACGAATACCGAAGTTTCTGCCTTCAACTTTACGCTGTGATGACTCAACGGTTTTGGAAATCATTTTGCTTTCAATAGGCATATCCTCGTCTTGTGCAAGTCTGCCCATCATCATTTTCATTCTGTCGCCGCCGAAAAGACGCATTAAATCGTCTTCGCATGAAAGGTAAAATTGAGATTTACCCGGGTCGCCCTGACGACCTGCACGACCTCTTAACTGGTTGTCAATACGGCGTGAATCGTGGCGTTCTGTGCCTAAAATAAATAATCCGCCTGCTTCTCTAACCTTGTCTGCCTCGCCTTGAATTTCTTTTTTGTATTTTTCTTCAAGTTGTGCAAAGGTTTTGCGTGCTTCTAAAATTTCTTCATTGTCTGTTTCGGCAAAGCCCTTTGCTTCGGCAATAAGCTCGTCGCTGTATTGCATTCTTTTCATTTCTGCCGTTGCAAGAAATTCTGCGTTACCGCCAAGCATAATATCGGTACCACGGCCTGCCATGTTTGTGGCAATGGTAACGGCACCTAACTTACCTGCCTGTGCAATAATTTCAGCCTCACGTTCGTGGTTCTTTGCGTTAAGAACATTGTGAGGAATTTTTGCTCTTTTAAGAAGTTTTGAAAGCACTTCTGATTTTTCAATGCTTATTGTGCCCACAAGAATAGGCTGACCTTTTGCGTGACACTCTTCAATTTGCTTAATTGCATTTTTAAATTTAGCCTGCTCTGTTTGGAAAATAACATCAGGCAAATCTTCACGAAGAAGCGGCTTGTTTGTTGGTATTTCAACAACATCAAGTTTGTAAATTTCGCTGAATTCGGCAGCCTCTGTGGAAGCCGTACCTGTCATACCTGAAAGCTTTTCGTAAAGTCTGAAGTAGTTTTGGAAGGTAATTGTTGCAAGGGTTTTGCTTTCGTTTTCAACCTTAACGCCTTCTTTTGCTTCAATAGCTTGGTGCAAACCGTCGTTATAACGTCTGCCCAGCATAATACGGCCTGTAAATTCGTCTACAATAAGAACCTGACCGTCTTTAACAACATAGTCAATATCACGGCGCATAACACCTATTGCCTTAATTGCTTGGTTTACATGGTGAAGCAATGTGGTGTTTTCCATATCCATAAGGTTTTCAACACCAAAATATTCCTCGGCTTTTTTAACACCGCTTTGTGTTAATGTGGCTGTTTTTGCTTTTTCATCTACAACAAAATCGCCGTCGTAAACAGATTCTGTGTCTTCCTTTTCATCCATTTGGGCAACTTTGTCCATTTTAAGAGTTCTTGCAAAAGCATTTGCACGGGCGTATAAATCTGTTGATTGCTCGCCTTTACCGCTGATGATAAGCGGAGTTCTTGCTTCATCAATAAGAATGGAGTCAACTTCGTCCACAATCGCAAAAACATGACCTCTTTGAACTTTTTGAGATTTGTATTGCACCATATTATCTCTAAGATAGTCAAATCCCATTTCGTTGTTTGTGCCGTAGGTAATGTCGCAATTATATGCCTCTTGGCGCTGTGCGTTGTTTTTTTCATGAATAATAAGACCGGCGCTTAAACCTAAAAAGCGGTAAAGTTTGCCCATCCACTCACAGTCTCTTTTTGCAAGGTAATCGTTAACCGTAACAATGTGAACGCCCCTGCCGGTAAGGGCATTAAGGTATGCCGGCAATGTGGCAACAAGTGTTTTACCTTCACCTGTTTTCATTTCGGCAATTCTGCCCTGGTGCAAAATAATGCCGCCTATAACCTGTACACGGAAGTGCTTCATTCCCAAAACACGCCATGCGGCTTCACGGCAAACAGCAAATGCGTCAGGCAAAATGTCATCCAAACTTTCACCGTCTGCAAGGCGGCCTTTTAATATGTCTGTTTGAGATGTAAGTTCTTTGTCTGTCATGGCTTGGTATTTCGGCTCCAAGTCCATAACCTTGTTAACTGTTTTATCGATTCTTCTGATTTCTTTCGTTGAATAATCGCCGAAAATGGCGGTTAATAATTTATTTGCCATGTTTCACCTCTGAAATTTATTTGAACAATGAACGCTGAATATTATAACACACACGGCGTCTTTATGCAATGTATATTATAATATATAGTTAACATACTGTGAATTATTTGCTGAAAACAGATTTTATTGCTGTTATTGCACCGCCGGATACTGCGTCTTCTGCATCGTCGCCGAAACTTAAAACCAAATGGTCGCCTGACTGCTCAATGTTAAGCGTAATGTCAATATATCCGTCGTTCATTTTGGATTCGTCAATAGCACTTGTCAGCTCATCTAACTTTTGGTTAAGCCATGTTTCGTTTGAAAGTTTGCCTAAAATTTGAAATGTGGTGTATGCGCTTGTAAGCTTTTCAACAAAACTCTGCGCCGCATCCCTTAGGTTTTTGTTTGTAACGGAAACGGTAACGGTTTTGTTTTCCAAATCAATGTCTTTAATTTGGTAATCCAAATTTTTAAATATGGCTTTTCCCAAATCCACAAATTGTTGGTGCTGATTTGCATATGTAACAATTAAATCAAGGGTGCTTGAATTTACATATGTTTGCAGGTCTTCCGTGTCAAAGTTTTTAAGAGCCGAAAACGCAACGTCAACTGTTTTGGTAACGTTGCTTTCCGTTAATTCGGCGTTTGGCTTTGAACAGCCGCAAAAAATTACTGCCATCATGGCAATAACAGTTAAAACAGAAATTATTTTTTTCATACTTAAACCGCCTTGTGTAAAGATTAACAGTTTAATTATATATACTAAATGTGAATAATTCAAGACCGTTTAATATATAAATATTTAATAATGAATTGTAAAAAATTGATAAATAAATTGCGTTTCTGTAATATATATGGTATAATTGTCAAAAATTATGTGCATTTATGCACATAATGTTGATTTAAACCACAAGATATGCCGATTTTAAGGTGTGTGATGAGTTTATGACTATATATGACATTTCACCTGATGTTTTAACAGCTAAAATTTACCCCGGTGATACAAAAACTGTTGTAAATCGTGTTAAAAGTATGGCAGACGGTGAAGAATATAATTTAACGGATATAACGATGTGCGTGCATACAGGCGCTCATATTGACGCACCTCTTCATTTTACGGAAGACGGCGATTCTGTTGATAAATTACCCGTAAATAAATTTGTGGGCAGGTGTGTTGTTGCTACGGCAAGCGAACCTGTTACCGCACAGTGGGTTGAAAAGCATTTGCCTTGGGATTGCAAGCGAATTCTTATAAAATGCGGCGAAAACGGTTATCTTATGGAAAATGCCGTTCACGAGTTGTGCCGTTTTAATTTAGAACTTGTGGGCGTTGATTCCCTGTCTGTGGGTAATGATGAAAATGACGGTGCCGTGCACCGTGAATTGATGTATAACAATATTGCAATTCTTGAGGGAATTGATTTAAGTGAAATTAAAGACGGCGAATATTTTCTTTTTGCCGCACCTTTGAAAATAGGAGGTGCCGAGGGGGCACCGTGCAGGGCTCTTCTTATAAAGGGCATTATTGCAACGGAATGTTGATTATGAAAGCTTTTTTTAAAAAATGGCTTGCGCCTATAAAATTTAAAAGACTTTTTGATATTGTGGCGTCATTTTGTGCGCTTATTATTCTTTCACCGCTGTTTCTTGTTATTTGCGTAATTAATTTCTTTACGCCGGATACAAGTGTGTTTTTCAGCCATGAACGCAGAGGCAGAGGGGGAAAGCCTTTTAAGATTTACAAGTTTCAAACAATGAAAAATAATACGCCAAACTGTGCAACAGGTGAATTGGAACATCCGGAACTTTATATAACAAAGTTTGGCAAGTTTTTAAGAAAAACAAGCCTTGACGAGTTGCCGCAGCTGTGGAATATTCTTAAAGGCGATATGAGTTTTGTGGGCCCCAGACCGCTTATTTCAAGCGAAATCAGGGCGCACAGGGTAAGACTTGAGTACGGAGTTTACGCCTTTCGTCCGGGGTTGACGGGCTTGGCTCAAATTAAAGGGCGAGACAGTATTTCACTTATGAAAAAAATGAAACTTGATAAGTTTTATTGCGATAATTGGAGCATTAAAATGGATATAGCCATTTTGTTGCAGTCTGTGGGTGTTGTTGTTAAGCAAGAGGGCTTCCACGAAGGCATTTATCACAGAAGATAATTTGAATTTAAAATTATATTTTATACGGAGCATTTTGTATGGAAAGAAATTTTATTGACGGATATTCGGAATGGCAGGCAAATCCTGAAATTGTGGGCGTTAACAAGTTGCCCCAGCATGCAACGCTTATGCCTTATGAAAATTTTGAGGAGGCAAAGCAGGCAAACAGGTATGAATCCTCCCGTTGCAAACTTTTAAACGGAAAGTGGAAATTTAAACTTTATAAAAATTATGCATACAGACCGTCTGATTTTGCGCAGCCTCTTTATGATTCTCATAATTGGGACAGTATTCAGGTTCCCGGCAGTTGGACAATGCAGGGGTATGACCAAAATCAGTATTGTAATGTGCGTTATCCTTGGGAGGGCAGCGAAGATATTTGCCCGCCGAACGCTCCTACAAAGCATAATCCGGTAGGCTGCTATATTAAGCGCATTCATATTAACGAAAGCCTTTTGTCTAAACGAGTTGTTCTTTGTTTTGAAGGTGTTGAGTCTGCATTTTATCTTTATGTAAACGGTGAAAGAGTGGGTTACAGCGAATCAACTTTTAACAGAAGCGAGTTTGATATTTCAAGGTATTTGGTGGAAGGTTCAAACGTTATCGGCGTTGAGGTTTACCGTTGGTGCACCGGTTCTTGGCTTGAATGTCAGGATATGTGGCGTATGGCAGGCATTTTCCGTGATGTTTATATTTATACAACAGAGCGTGAATATATTCGTGATTTTGTTATTAAGGCTGAACCCGGCGAAACTTTAACAGACGGTTATTTTGATGTGCTTGTTAAAACAAACGGCGCTTATGAGGCACTTTCTCTTGATATAAGTATTATAGATAAACAAGGCGAAACGGTTGCAATAGACAGCAGGTATGTTGAGGAAGACAGCGTTACAAGCCTTAAATCCATTGTAACAAATGCAAAGTTATGGAGCGCAGAACATCCCAATCTTTACACTTTGGTTATTACATTAAAAAGTAACGGTATTCCCATTGAGTACATAAGCACAAAATTCGGCTTCAGAAAAGTTGAAATTAAAGACGGTATAATCTTTTTTAACGGTGAAAGAATTGTTTTTAAAGGCACAAACCGTCATGAATTTGATTGCAAAACAGGCAGATATATGACCGAGGAAGTTATGCTAAGCGATATTCTTCAAATGAAGAAGAATAATATCAATGCCGTAAGAACATCTCATTACCCAAACTGCCCCCGTTGGCTTGAATTGTGTGATGAATACGGTCTTTATGTTATTGATGAAAACAATATGGAAACTCACGGCACTGGCTGGTCAAAAATTATCGGCTGTCCACAGCTTCCTGCTTCAAGACCTGAGTGGGAAAAGGCTTGTATGGAAAGAATAAAAGCTCTCTATAACCGTGATAAAAACCACACTTGCGTTGTTTGCTGGAGCTTGGGCAATGAAAGCTTGGGCGGTGAAACGCCAAAGAAAATGTATAAGTGGATAAAAGACGCAGACCCAAGCCGTTTCATTCATTTTGAATGCGACAGAGATCCCGATGAAAAGCAGCTTTCCGACGTTCAGTCCAAAATGTACGCAAGACCTATTGAATGTGAAGAATATGCCGTTACAGGCAGAGATTCAAGACCGTATATTCTTTGTGAATTTACTCACGCCATGGGTAACTCTTGCGGTTCAACCGATGAATATACAAAATTGTGGGATAAATACCCTTGCCTTCAAGGCGGATTTGTTTGGGATTGGGTAGACCAGGCAATTTTAACAACAGATGAAAACGGAGTTGAATATTTGGCATACGGCGGCGATTTCGGCGAAAATCCTCACGACGGCCATTTTTGCGGCAACGGATTGCTGTTTGGTGACAGAAAGCCTACTCCGAAGCTTTATGAAATTAAAAAGCTTTATCAAAATGTGGATTTTAAAGAAATTAATGCCGAAAAAGGCGTCGTTGAAATTAAAAACAAGTTTCTGTTTACAAATCTTAATGAATTTGAACTTTATTGGTGCCAATGCTCCGATAAAGGTGTGTTTAGAGACGGCGTTTTAAATGTTGATGTAAAACCCGGTGAAAAAACCGTTATTGATTTAGAACTTAATAAGGTTACAAGCACGGAATGTTATCTTAATTTTGAACTGCGCACAAAGGAAGAAACACCTTGGTGCGATGCCGGTCATATTGTTGCCGAAGAGCAGTTTGTTATTAACGAATTTGAAAACACTTATGATGAGCTTGAAGAAGATGCAGAGCTTATTGTTGCAGACACTTACGGCTCACTTCGCATAATTACAGATGATGTTAACATAAGATTTGAAAGAAGAGAACGCAACCAGCTTTATTCAATTAAAGTAGGCGGTGAAGAATTGCTTGCCGCTCCCGTTCGCCTTAATTTCTGGCGTGCTTTAACTGATAATGACAGGGGCAGCCGTGCAGGTTCAAGGCTTGGCTGTTGGCGAGATGCCGGCACAACCCCCGGAATTTACAATAACACCAAATTCTCTATTGAAGGTTATAAAATACTTAACGGCGGCAAAAAGGTTATTGTAACCTGCGGTGCAACTGTATGTACTCAGCCGGAATCAAAGGCGTCAATTATTTACACAATTACGTCAAAGGGCATTGAGGTTGATATGCAGTTTATGCCTGACAGTTCTTTGCCTGAAATTCCGGAGGTTTCAATGCTTTTTGAGCTTCCAGGCGATTTTGAAAATCTTACTTATTTGGGCGAAGGTCCTTTTGAAAATTATATAGACAGAAATAACGGCACAAAAATCGGCGTTTATAACACAACGGTTTCCGATTTATATACCGATTATCTTAAACCGCAGGAATGCGGCAACAGAACAGGCGTTAGGTATGCAACTTTGGTTGGAGATAAGAAAACCTTTACCGTAATAGCAGAGCCGGTTATGGAATTTAACGCAAGCCGTTATTTGCCCCTTGAGCTTGAAAACGCTTGGCACAAAAAGGAATTGCCGCAAAGCAATAAAACCGTTGTTCGTGTTATTGCACGCCAGCAGGGTGTAGGCGGCTATGACAGCTGGGGAGCAAAATGTAACGAAAAGTATATGAATAAGACAGACAGAACTTACCGTCTTAAATTCCAAATCAGATTTTAGTGTGTTTGCCCTTTGCAAAAATGTTAATACTTGACTTTTTATCGCAAAGGTACTATATTTATTTCACAACTTTTTATATTATTTATATTTCATAGTTAATTTAGAGGGAATCAGAAATGAAATCATTTAAAGAAGCGGCTATGAATGTCGCTATTAAGCAGGCAATCAAATACGCAAGAAAAGACTTTAACTCAAACGCTCCCAAACTTCTTTCATTACTTGAAATGGCAGATGTTAAGAAGGTAAACAGAAGCACTTATGCAGGTCTTCATAAGGTTCTTGACGACCCAACAAACAACTGGATGATTTTTGCAAAAAATCTTATTTGCGAAACAAATGAAGATGTTGTTATGAAGTTGGTTCCGCCTGCACTTAACGTTGCAATTAACAGCTATTCCGTTCGTATGGACGCTATTGAAAAATACGGCTGCAACGTGCCTTGGGCAATTCTTATGGACCCTACAGCCGCATGTAACTTAAAATGTAAGGGTTGCTGGGCTGCCGAATACGGCCATGAAAGTTCACTTTCTTATGACGATTTGGCAAGAATTATTAAGCAGGGTAAAGAATTGGGTACATATATGTACCTTTACACCGGCGGCGAGCCTACAATGAGAAGGGCAGACCTTATGCGCCTTTGCCGTGAAAATCCCGATTGTATCTTTATGAGTTTCACAAACGGCACTCTTATTGATGACAGTTTTGCAGATGAAATCGGCGAGGTTGGTAACTTCCTTCCTGCATTTTCTATTGAAGGTTATGAAGAGGAAAACGATTTCCGCCGCGGTAACGGCACATTCCAAAAATGTACTGCCGCAATGAAACGTTTAAAAGACAGGGGAATTCCTTTTGGTGCTTCTCTTTGCTATACAAGCAAAAACACAGATGTGCTTTCTTCCAATGAATATATGGATTGGCTTATTGACCAAGGCGTAAGATTTGCGTGGTTCTTTACTTATATGCCAACAGGCAACGGCGCCGTAACAGAACTTATGGTTTCACCGGAGCAGCGTGCCACTATGTATAAAAAAATGCATGAATGGCGCCATACAAAGCCAATCTTTGCACTTGATTTCTGGAATGACGGCGAATATGTTCAGGGTTGTATTGCCGGCGGCCGTCATTATTTCCATATTAATTCAAACGGCGACTGCGAGCCATGTGCCTTTGTTCATTATTCAAACGTTAATATTAAGGAATGCAGTGTGCTTGACGCTCTTCAAAGTCCGTTATTTATGGAATACAAAAAGAATCAGCCGTTTAACAATAATATGCTTCGTCCTTGCCCTGTTCTTGATAATCCGGGGGCAATCAGCAAAATGGTTCACGAAACAGGCGCATATTCAACAGAAATGCAAAACCCCGAATCTGCAAATGCATTGTTTGATAAAACTATTGAAGCTGCAAAGGCTTGGAAAATTAAAGCAGATGAACTTTTCGACAGAGATGAGTACATTGCAAAACACGTTAAAGACGAAAATATGTATAATTTTGAAAAATCAGATGAAGAAAGAGATTTTGAAGAATTTACAAAAACAGAAGACTGATTTCAGTTTTAATATTTTAAACCAAGGGCATATCGTTTCGGTATGCCCATAAGTTCATTTATAAAGGAGTAAAAATTATGGATGGCGATTCTGTCCGATTAATAATTGTTATGGCGGTGCTTGTTTGTTTAAGCGCCTTCTTTTCATCTGCCGAAACGGCTTTTTCATCTTTAAATAAAGTTAAGTTAAAAGCAATGGCAAATAACGCAAAACATGCAAAAAAAATTGAACGGGCACTTTCTCTTTCAGAAGAGTATGATGTTGTTTTGTCTACAATTTTAATAGGCAACAACATTGTTAATATTGCCTGCACTGCAATTTCAACCATTGTTTTTACCACTGCATTGGGCGAAAACTTGGGCCCCACAATTTCTACAATAGTAATGACGGTTATTGTGCTTATTTTCGGCGAAATTACGCCAAAACAAATTGCAAAGGAACGTGCGGAAAAATATGCCGTTGTTATTGCACCTGTTATTAAATTTTTTATTGTAATTTTCAGCCCTTTAAGCCTTTTCTTCAGAGGTTGGACCAAATTGTTAAATAAGGTTTTCGGCTTGGGCAAGGTAAGCACCGTAACAGAAGAAGAACTTAAAACATATGTAAGCGAGGCACACACAGGCGGCGAAATTGATGATAATGAATCAAAGCTTATTCGTTCTTCCATTGAATTTGATGATATTGATGTGTGCGATATTTTAACTCCCCGTGTAGATGTGGACGCTGTGGATAAGTACGCCTCTTTCGATGAAATAGAAAAACTGTTTAAATCAAGCAATCACAGCAGACTTCCTGTTTATATTAACGATATTGATAATATTGTGGGCTTAATTCATCACCGTGATTTTGAAGAGGCAAGGGACAGAAACTTAAAATCTCTTCGCACTATTTTAAAGCCTGTTCCCAGTGTTTCACCTGACACAAAAATTTCAAAGCTTCTTCGTATTTTACAAAAAAATAAAACCCATTTGGCTGTTGTTATTGATGAATTCGGCGGCACAGAGGGCATAGTAACTCTTGAGGATATTTTGGAAGAGCTTGTCGGCGAAATTTGGGATGAGCACGATGAGGTTTCCGTGGATATTGAAAAAAAAAGCGATAATGAATATGTTGTGGACGGCAGTGCCTCTCTTGAAGACTTTTTTGAATATTTTAAAATTAACAGGGTTGAAGATGAAGTTACAACCGTAAACGGATTTATTATGATGCTTCTTGATAAAATACCGCAAGTTGGCGATGAAGTTGAGTTTAATAACGTTTCGGCAAAAGTTTTAAGCGTAGACGGTAAAAGGGCAGATAAAATTAAAATTACCTTAAAGGAAAAAGAAAATGATGTTCAGTAAAAACAGCGGCGGATACGAGTATTTAATTGTTGGTTTGGGTAATCCCGGTGCAAAATATGAAATGACACGCCACAACGCCGGTTTTTTGGCAGTTGATTTGTTTGCAATAAAAGAAAATTTTAATGTTAAAAAGTTAAAATTTCACGCTCTTGTGGGCGATGTTAAAATAGGCGGTAAAAAGTGCCTTGTAATGAAACCGCAAACGTTTATGAACAATTCCGGCGAATCTGTGGGCGAGGCGGCAAAGTTTTATAAAATTCCACCTGAAAATATAGTTGTTATTTCAGATGATATTTCTCTTGACGTGGGGAATATACGAATTAAACGCAAAGGCTCTGCCGGCGGTCATAACGGACTTAAAAGCATTATTGCTCATTTGGGCAGTGAAAATTTCATAAGAATTAAAGTAGGTGTGGGCAAAAAGCCTTTTGCCGATTATGATTTGGCAGATTGGGTTTTAGGCAGATTCCCAAAAGATAAAGAAAGTGATTTAAAGCAGGCACTTGAAAATGCCGTTGATTCCATTCCTTATATTGTAAATAACCAAATAGATAAAGCTATGAATCTTTATAATTCATAAGCTTGTCAGAAAGAAGAAAAATAATATGTCATGCTTTTCTGAAATATTTTTAAAAAGCAGTGAATTTAAAAGCCTCTCAGCAGCTGCCGACCCACTCGGCACTCCTGTGGGGGCTGTCGGCGTGCCCGATGGGTTTAAGCCTCATTTAATTCACTCTGTTATATGTGAAAAAGGTAAAAAAGCCTTGGTAATAACACCTGATGAAGCGTCAGCCGTCAGAATGAGCGAAAATTTAGGCGCAGTTTCCGCAGGGGTGCTTTATTATCCCTCCCGTGAATTTACTTTTCAGAAGGTTGCAGGTATTTCTCACGATTTTGAGCATATTCGCTTGGGCGTGCTTTCCGCCGTTTTAAACGGTGAATATACGGCGGTGGTTTGCTCTGCTAATGCTGCAATGCAAATGACAATGCCGCCTAAAGAATTAAAAAAAAGAACAGTAAAAGTAAGCATTAACGATATGCTTAATGTGGATGAATTTACAAAGCAGCTTGTTTTTGCAGGCTATTCACGTTATGACCAGGTTGACGGAACATCTCAATTTGCCGTTAGGGGCGGAATCATAGATGTTTTTCCGCCGGGATTTGACGAACCTGTTCGTATTGAACTATGGGGAGATGTTGTAGACACAATCACTTGTTTTGACATTTCAACGCAAAGGCGAACAAGAAAAATAACCAATATTGAAATTATTCCGGCAACGGAGGTTCTTTTCGATTCAAAAGAAAAATTTGCCGAAAAAATAGAAGATTTGGCAGCCTCGTTAAAAGGCAAAGCAATTAAAGCAAGGGAAAAATTACTTGCGGACGCAGAAAATCTTGAAAACGGAATTTCTCTTATATGTTGCGATAAATATTTACCATTGGCATATGAAAGCAACGGCATTTTTGATTATTTTGAAAATAATTTGCTTTTTGTTTGCGAAAGCGGAAAAACTAAAGAAAAAGCAGTTAATCAGTTTAAATTAATGACCGAGCAGGTTAAATGGTATCTTGAAGACGGCACACTTTGTAAAGGCATAGATAAATTTTCTTTAAATTTTGATGAGCTTAAAGAGATTTATGAAAATCACGGTGCCGTTTATCTTGATTCATTGCCACGCGGTTCTTTTGACACCGGCGTTTCCAATCTTTCAAATTTTACAATTCAAAGTTTTGGTGCTTGGAACGGCACATTTGAGCAGTTGAAGGAAAATTTACAGCCCCTTGTTGAGAAAAAATATACTGTTTGTGTTATGGCAGGCACTGTGCGAAATGCAAAGGCGCTTGCTTATGATTTGCAAGAGGCAGGTTTTAATGCGGTTTTCAGCAACGGTTATCCGCAAAAATTTCAACCGTCTGCCGTAACGGTGGTAACGGGTACGGTAACGGCAGGATTTCAGTTTTCAGACGTTAAGTTTGCGCTTATAACTCATACACGAACTTTGCAAAAAAAGAAAAAGAAAGCAAAAACAAATTCAAAAAACGCCATTCATTCTCTTGACGAGCTTTCAGTAGGCGACTATATAGTTCATAATATCCACGGAATCGGTATATTTGAGGGAATTCAGGCACTCGAACTTAATAAGGTTAAAAAGGATTATATTAAAATTTCCTATGCCAAAGGCGATGTGCTTTATGTGCCTGTAACCCAGCTTGATTTGGTTTCAAAATATATCGGTCCCGGTGAAAATAACAATAGGGTTAAAATTAATCGCCTTGGGGGTAATGAGTGGAAAAAGGCAAAAGCCAAAGTTCGTTCGTCTGTTAAGGATATGGCAAAGGAACTTATTGCTCTTTATGCAAAACGAATGAGTACAAAAGGCTATGCTTTCTCTGAAGATACAGATTTGCAGCGTGATTTTGAACTTCGCTTTCCTTATGACGAAACAGACGACCAACTTAGGTGCGTAGAGGAAATTAAGCGTGATATGGAACGCTCTGCACCTATGGACAGATTGCTTTGCGGCGATGTTGGCTTCGGTAAAACGGAAGTGGCTCTTCGTGCGGCATTTAAGTGTGTGTCAGAGGGTAAACAGTGTGCAATTCTTGTTCCTACCACTGTTCTTGCAATGCAGCATTTTAATACTGCCCGTTCAAGAATGGAGCCTTTCCCCGTTAGGGTGGAAATGCTTTCAAGGTTTGTAACGCCAACAAAGCAAAAGCAAGTATTAAAAGAACTTGAAGCCGGCAATGTGGATTTGCTTGTGGGCACTCATCGTATTATAAGCAAGGATATTAAGTTTAAAGATTTGGGGCTTCTTATAGTAGATGAAGAACAACGCTTCGGCGTTGCTCAAAAGGAAAAAATGAAAGAGAAATTTCCACGTGTGGATGTTTTAACTCTTTCGGCTACGCCTATTCCCAGAACTCTTAATATGGCAATGAGCGGCATAAGAGATATGAGCCTTATTGAAGAGGCTCCCGGCGACAGGCATCCTGTTCAAACATATGTTATTGAATATGATTTCGGCGTTTTGGTTGAGGCAATGGAGCGTGAACTCGCCCGTGGCGGTCAATGCTATTATCTTCATAATAATATTGAAACAATAGAAGCTGTTGCCATAAGAATAAAAAAAGAAATTCCCGACGCCAATATTGGTATTGCTCACGGCAGAATGACGGAAGAACAGCTTTCGGATGTGTGGTCAAAACTTTTAAGCGGTGAAATAGATATTCTTGTTTGCACAACTATTATTGAAACCGGCGTAGATGTTCCTAATGTAAACACATTAATTATTGAAAATGCCGACAGAATGGGGCTTGCCCAGCTTCACCAAATAAGGGGCAGGGTAGGCAGAAGCTCACGCCGTGCATTTGCGTATTTAACATTTACCCGCGGTAAGGAATTAAGCGATATTGCCACTCGCAGGTTGGAGGCTATTCGTGAATATACGGAATTCGGCAGCGGTTTTAAAATTGCTATGCGTGATTTGGAAATCAGGGGCGCCGGTTCGATTTTGGGTAATAAGCAGCACGGTCATATGGAAGCCGTTGGTTATGATATGTACCTTAAACTTTTGGGCGATGCCGTTGCAGAGGAAAAAGGCGAGATTAAGGAAGATGAAGAAGAAAAAGAATGTCTTATTGATTTGCCTATTGAAGCACATATTCCTGAAAGCTACATTAGCTCAACTCCGCAGCGCTTGGCTATGTATAAACGCATTGCCGCTATAAGAAGCGACAGTGATGCAAATGATGTTTACGATGAGCTTAAAGACAGGTTTGGCACTCCTCCCGAGGCAATTTGCGGTCTTGTGGAAATTTCACTTTTACGAAATGTTGCCGCTAAGGTGGGAATCTATGAAATCAGTCAGCGCAACGGCTCTGTTTTGTTTTACATGAAAGAGCCTGATATTAAACTTGTTGCCGAGCTTAATAAAGCAATGAAGGGCAGGGTGTTGCTTTCTGCCTCAAAAAAAGCATATATTGCCGTTAAGCTTGCAAACGAATCTTCTCTTGAAACAGTAAGAAATTCCCTTTCTGTAATGGAAAAAGTTTGTGAATAAGTAAAAACACCTCAGGGCATAATGTTCTTGAGGTGTTTTTTATGTCATCAAATTCTAAAAAAGAAAATAAAAATTTAAAGGCGCTTTTTTCCGTAATTTGCTTGTCTGTTATTGCTCTTGGGGTTATTGTTTATTTTACAACTGCCGATAAAAAAGAAAACACGGTTAACGAACCCACTACTGTGGTAGAAACAAGTGCCGTTCAGCGCAGTGTAACTGTTGAAGAAACACAGCCTACAACCACACAGGTGCAAACTCAGCCGGAAACACAGCCTACAACCGAAAGCAGCTCCATGCCGCTTACGGATACCAATACTCCTTATAAAAGTTTCTATAAGTATCCGTTAACGGAAGCTGTATTAAACGGTTATTCCGAGGAACTTGTTTTAAACAAAACAATGAACGATTACAGAAGCCATACCGCAGTGGATTTTAAAGGTGCATTGGGTGATGAAATTGTTGCCGTAAATGACGGCGTTGTGTTGGATGTTTACAATGACGCTCTTTACGGCGTTACCGTTAAAATTGACCACGGCGGCAAACTTGTTGCTTATTATTGCGGATTGGACAGTTCATCTGTTTCGACAGGCGACAGTGTTAAAATAGGAGGAGTTATCGGCACGCTTGGCAATGTTCCTTGTGAAAAAGCTGATGATGCTCATCTTCATTTTGAAATGAAACTTGATGAAAAATCGGTTAATCCTCTTGATGTTATGGGTAAAACAGAATGATTTTAAGGCGTGCAAAAAAAAGACCGTTCATATGAGCTGTACTCTAAAGGACAGTAAAAAATAAAGTTTCCCCACTGAACAAATCGGTGGGGATTTTTTATGAATTTCTCTTGACATTCTAAAAGAATTGTGATAGAATTCTTTTAGAATTCTTAAGGAGGGTGTAGTATGAATTACGACAATATTATTTTAGAATTACTTGATAGGATAAAAGTGCTAGAGGAACAGGTGAAGATTTTGATGGAAAAAGAAAAAACCGCACCGATTAACAAGATAAGAACAAGAGACATTAAAGATTATATCAATGAGTGTAAAAAGATTGCACGAGATAATGGAAAAGACTGTCTTGTTTTAGTTGCTGGTGATATTCACCGTGAAATGAAGTTAAAATCGGCTATGCCTATGGTTTGCAATGCGATGCGTCAGTGTATGGATATCGAGGACATTGTCTTGTACGAAACCGCAAGTGGATATTCATCCACGCTAAAAATAGAGTATAAACTTTAAAAAGGTAATTTATATGAAAAGAAAAGGCAGAGGAGTCGGTTTATTTATCGGCGGAGTATTATTTGGTTTGATAAGAGGAATTTTCTTCAAAAATAAATATTAAGGTGCAAGCAAATGAATATAGAAACTATATGGAAACATATTCGATTTTGCGAGGGTCAGGTGTTTAAAACGGTTAGAGGTGTTGAATACACTTATTTGGTTTATGATAATTATCTTTTAATCAATGACGATAAAAGGCGTAAGATTACAAAAGATTCTTTAATTACAGCACTAACCATAACAAACCCTACCCCTTCAAAAACTCAAAGAGAAAACATTTGGGGTCCGTCGTATGTTTATGGAATTATTACCGATAAGCGAATTAAAGGGTTTTAGGCTCTCCTAACAAGTGGAAAATGTGATATACATTTTCCCTGCTTGTTACGGTATGAGACAAATATTAAACGGATGTGTAGAAATTCTGCACATCCGTTTTACTATCTCAAAATAAAAAATTTATTAGTGATATTGTGAGACAGGTCTCACAGTGATATTTTTGATAAATCAAAAGTTATATTAAAACCTTACGGTTTTAGTGATCTTTTATTCGCTAATAAACTGCCGAAGGCAATATAACTTGAACGAAGTTCAAATATAACTGCGAAGCAATAAAACTCGCCTTGGCGAATAAAACTGGCGTTGTATCCTCACGGGTACAACGCCTATGAACGGCCTTTTTTATATTGTATTAAAAACATGTTAAATAAATACCGATACAACGTATCCTATATAACCAGCAAGCATAACTACACCCTGCCATCTGTGGAATTTCTTTGTTGCAATGGTTGGGAAAATTGCTATTGCTATTGCCGCAAGGCAAACTACCATATCAACTGTAACAGATGATGCGGAAACGGCAAGTGCGCCTGTTCCTTTGCCCATTGAAACAAAAGAGCAAATCGGTAAAATTAATGTTAAGTCAATAATGTTTGCACCTAAAATATTGCCCACGGAAAGTGCGCCGACTTTCTTTTTAAGTGCTGTAATTGTTGTAACAAGTTCAGGTAAAGATGTACCTATTGCAATGGCAATAACGCTAATAACTCTTTGCGGCACGTGAAGGCTTATTGCAATTTCGGTGCCGTAATCAACAAGCAAATCCGCGCCGATAATTGTTCCTGCCGCACCTAATGCAAACATAATAATGTTTTTTGCCCAGTCGCCTTTTGTGGCTGTTTCCTTTGTGGGCACAATGTCGTCCTCTTCCTGAATACCTATATTGTCCGGGCTTGGTTCAATTTGCGTTTGGTTGTTTTTCATTGAAATAAAGTTTTCAATAAAGAATGTAATGAAAATAACAATTAAAACTACAACACCAACGGTGGAAAGGCTGTAATATGAGCCTGTTTCACCTTCAAATTCCATTGTTTTCTTTGCCGTGAATATACATCCTAAAACAAGTGCTGCCGATGCGCCAAACATCATAAGTGCTTTTGGTGTAAATTCTTTTCTTTTAACTGCAAACGGCATACAAACTATAAATAAGCCCATAATCATTGCGGTGTTTGCCGTAACAGAGCCTATTGCGTTACCTGCCGCCATATCAACGTTGCCTTTAATTGTAGCCTGAATACTTACAATCATTTCCGGCAATGTTGTTGCAATGGAAACAATGGTTGCACCTATAACAAACTTTGGCACGCCTAAAACTTCTGCAATCCAACTTGCACTGTCTACAAACCAGTCGCCGCCCTTAATGATAAGAACAAGACCTACTACAAACAATACATACATTAAAACTGTTTGCATAATTTTTACCACCTTTTATATTTTATTGTTCATTTTTTCGCAGTTTTATTATATTACTACAACTGCACACTGTTTGTCAATGTTTTCCCGTTAATAAATCTTTATTGCTTAAACCTTTAATATATGATAAAATTAAAGCACATAAAAAACGGAAAGCAGTGATTGTGTGGATAAAAAGAAAAATTTGGCAGGGGTTTTAATTCCTGTAATTTTAGCTGTTGTTGTTGTAATAGTTTTTGCAATCAGCGGCCATATAACAAAAAATACAGATAATAGCGAGCCTACGGCGCAAACTACGGAACAGGCAAGCACAGAGCCGTCAACATTGGCGTCTTCAAAAGTTAATCTTGTTGCCGTTGGCGATAACTTAATACATAATACTTTAATAGATGCAGGAGATAACGGCAGCGGTACTCTTGATTATACATCTTTTTATGAACAAATTAAGCCGGATATTTCGTCTGCCGACATTGCCGTTATAAATCAGGAAACCATGCTTGGAGGTGCTGATTTTGATTATGCTGGGTATCCCCAGTTTAATACTCCTTGGGAAGTAGGCACAGCAGCTATTGATGCAGGATTTGATATTTTTACATGTGCAACAAACCATTCAATGGATGTGGGATTTAAGGGAATAGAGCAGGAATGTAAATTTTTTGATGAACATCCGGAAGTTGTTCATGTTGGCACAAATGATACGGAAGAAGATTATAACACTGTTGTTTACTATACTAAAAATGATATAAAATTCGCAATTCTTAATTATACATACGGCACAAACGGCATTTCTCTTCCCGAGGGAAAAAGCTGGTGCATTAATATGATGGATAAAGATAAAATAACGGCAGATGTTACTACTGCAAAGCAAAATGCGGATGTTGTTATAGTTTTCCCTCATTGGGGCACTGAAAACAGCTCAGAAGTTTCCGATTATCAAAAGGAATATACAAAACTTTTCAGCGATTTAGGCGTAGATATTGTTATAGGCGCACATCCCCATGTTCTTCAGCCTGTTGAGTGGGTTGAAAATGAATCTACAGGCAAAAAAATGCTTGTTTATTATTCGTTGGGTAACTTTATTTCCCATCAAACAAGCGTTGACCAGCTTTGCGGCGGTATGGCAAAAATAACCGTTGAAAAGAATAACGGCGAAATTTCAATAACTTCGGCAAAACTTACACCTGTTGTTTGCTGGTATGCAAAAAACAGCAGCGGCAAATTTGATTTTAAGGTTTATAAACTTGCAGATTATACAGACAGCCTGGCAAGTTCTCATGCTCAAAGCAGCAAGGGCGTTACTCCGGATTACTTTACAAATCATTGCAAAGACGTTGTTTCCGACGAATTTCTTGATATTTCATAACACAAACCCGTTTTTGTATAATATTTGCACAAAAGCGGTGGTGGAAAATTAAGTTAAAAAAAGCAATGTTAACAAAATATTAAAAAACCGTTGACAACAGCAGCTTTAAGCCATATAATGAGGTTGTATTAAGAACAAAGGCGTTCCGAACTTATTCGGAGCGCCCTTTTTTGTTTTTAAATTTTTTTGAAATTCAGAGAGGAGCATTCTTATGAGGTACACCAAAGAGGATATACTTAAAGATGCAGAAGAAAAAAATGTTGAATTTGTAAGACTTCAGTTTACAGATGTTTTCGGTCTTATGAAAAATGTTGCCGTTACTGTTTCACAGCTTGAAAAGGCACTTAACAATGAATGTATGTTTGACGGTTCATCTATTGACGGATTCGTTCGTATTGATGAATCTGATATGTATCTTCATCCTGACCTTGATTCTTGGTCAATTTTCCCTTGGAGAACATTCGGCGGCAAAACAACAGGCCGTTTAATTTGTTCCGTATTTAAGGCAGATAATAAAACTCCGTTTATGGGCGACCCTAAAAACGTTCTTAAAAAAGTTATGGAAGAGGCTGCCGAAATGGGTTATGGATTTAACGTAGGTCCTGAGCTTGAATTCTTCCTTTTCAAAAGAGATGAAGACGGCAATCCAACAACAGAAATGACAGACGCAGGCGGATATTTTGACCTTAACCCAATCGACGCCGGCGAAAACTGCCGCCGTGATATTTGTATTGCACTTGAAGAAATGGGTTATGTAATTGAAGCATCTCACCATGAAGTTGCAGAATCACAGCATGAGATTGACTTTAAGTTTGACGATGTTATGATTACCGCAGACCGTGTTATGACTTTCAAACATGTTGTAAAAACTTACGCTACAAAGCATGGTCTTCACGCAACATTTATGCCAAAGCCTGTTTACGGTATTAACGGCTCGGGTATGCACACAAACATGAGCCTTTACAATCTTAAAGACGGTTCAAATGCTTTTGACGATCCATCGGATGAACTTGGACTTTCAAAAACAGCGTATGCATTTATCGCAGGTATTATGGCTCACGTTAAGGGCATTGCCGCTTTCTCAAATCCTCTTGTTAACTCATATAAAAGACTTGTTCCGGGTTATGAAGCACCTTGCTATCTTACTTGGTCTGCATCAAACCGTTCTTGCCTTGTTCGTATTCCTGCAGCAAGAGGCAAGGGAACACGTGTAGAACTTCGTTGCCCTGACCCAACTTGTAACCCATATCTTGAAATGGCTCTTTGCCTTGCAGCAGGTCTTGACGGTATTAAGAAAAATATGACTCCTCCTGCTCCTGTTGATTACAATGTATTCGGTCTCAGTGCAGAAGAACTTGTTGAAAATAACATTGACTGTCTTCCGGGCAACCTTTATGAAGCAATTCTTGCGGCAGAAGCAGACCCGTTTGTTAAAGAAACATTAGGCGACCATATCTTTAACGCTTACATCAGCGGTAAAAAGAATGAATGGGATGAATATCGCACAGATGTTTCTCAGTGGGAAATTAACAGATATCTTAAAAAATAAGCCCTCTCTTATGGCATAATGCCATTTTGACCGGCACAGGCTGCAAACACCCGTGTCGGTAAGTCTTAAATACACAAAGGAGTGTATTTCACAGTGTTTTGTGCGCTGTTGAAATGCCTCCTTTTTTATTTATAAATTTTTGTATATAACAAAGTGTTGGAGGAAGAATTATGAATTTGGATTTTATAACCGATGCTGTTAACAGCGAAGTTTTCGGCATTTGGTTCTTAATCGGTGCGGCGCTTGTTTTCTTCATGCAGTGCGGCTTTGCAATGGTGGAAACAGGTTTTACAAGGGCAAAAAATGCCGGCAATATCATTATGAAAAATTTAATGGATTTTTGTATCGGCACACCAATGTTTATTTTGCTTGGCTTCGGTTTAATGATGGGTGAAGAAGTTTTGGGCGGCTTTTGCGGCTTGCCGACCCTGGGCGTTTTCACAAATTATCAAAATTTTGATTGGTCAAATTTTGTGTTTAACCTTGTTTTCTGTGCCACTGCGGCAACTATTGTTTCAGGTGCAATGGCAGAAAGAACAAAGTTCAGTTCTTATTGTATTTACTCTGCCGTAATTTCGGCAGTTGTTTATCCTATTGAAGCAGGTTGGATTTGGAATCCAAACGGCTGGCTTGCAAATTTAGGATTCCACGATTTTGCAGGCTCTTGTGCAATTCATATGGTTGGCGGCATTACGGCGTTTATCGGTGCAATTATGGTCGGTCCCAGAATCGGCAAGTATAAAACAGATAAAAAAACAGGCAAAAAAATTGCAAAGGCAATACCCGGCCACAGTTTAACATTGGGTGCTCTCGGTGTGTTTATTCTTTGGTTCGGTTGGTACGGATTTAACGGTGCTGCGGCTACAAGCGGTCCTCAGCTTGCGTCAATATTTGTTACAACAACTTGCGCACCGGCCATTGCAACCTGTGTAACAATGATATTTACTTGGATTAAAAACGGTAAACCGGATGTATCAATGTCTTTAAATGCGTCTTTGGCAGGTCTTGTTGCCGTAACGGCAGGCTGTGATGTGGTAGATGCTTTAGGTTCTTGCATTATCGGCGCCGTTGCGGGTATTCTTGTTGTAGTAGCTGTTGAGTTTATTGATATTAAGCTTAAAGTGGATGACCCGGTTGGTGCCGTTGCCGTTCACTGTGTAAACGGTATGTGGGGCACTTTGGCTGTTGGACTTTTTGCCACAACAAACGTTCCCGGCAATGACAGTTTTGACGGATTGTTTTACGGCGGCGGATTTTCATTGCTGGGCAAACAGTTAATCGGTTTGCTTGCAGTAGCCGCTTGGACTGTTGTAACAATGACAATCGTGTTCTTTATTATCAAAAAAACAAACGGTCTTCGTGTTTCTGCCGAAGAGGAAATTAAGGGTCTTGACGCAACGGAACACAATCTTCCTTCTGCATATGCCGACTTTATGCCATCTGTTGCTTTTGCAGGCAATGTAAGCGTAACGGCAGAACCTGTAGAAGTTAAGGTGCCTGTTGAAAAGGCTGTTCCTGTTGAATCATATACAACGTCAACTGACGGAAAGCTTACAAATGTGGTTATGATATTCAATCCTTCAAAATTTGAGGAAATTAAGCAGGCAATGAACAGCATCGGCGTTATGGGCATGACTGTAACAAACGTTATGGGCTGCGGAATTCAAAAAGGACATATAAGAAAATACCGTGGTGTTGAAATTGAAGAAATGAACCTTAACCCTAAAATGAAGCTGGAAATGGCTGTTTCAACCGTTCCTGTTTCAAAAGTTGTTGAAACCGCACGAAATGTTCTTTACACAGGCAATATAGGCGACGGAAAAATATTTATTTATGATATTGAAGATGTTGTTAAAGTGCGTACCGGTGAACACGGTGTGGATGCTCTTCAGGGCGAATCGGATTTAGTTAATGATTGATAATGTTTGTTGTTTAAACGTTCATATTTTCAGGGCAGCGGTTTTGCCGCTGCCCTTTGATTTTTTTGTGTACTTGCGTGAGCAACTGCTCACTTTTTTGGCAATAATATACAAAAATTAAATTTATTATTCTTGTTTTATTAAAATGGCTTGTGCAATGTTAACATAATTGCTTAAAGTGTTGTGAAATGTTATATATATGGGGCAAAATGAATAATTATTTTTTTATAAAATGATGAAATTATTTTGATTTTAAATAAATTTATTGCCATTGTTTTTTCTATAAATTATAATTTAATTATGAGTTAATTGTAAGGAGGATGCTTATGCTTAAAGAGGGTCAAGTCAGAATTCCGTCAGGTTGTGCTATTGCGGCAATAATCGACCGAAAAGGCGGAAAAATAAACGGTTCGGAAATTATTAAATCCATCGCATTAATGCACGACCGTTCAAACGGTTTGGGCGGCGGCTTTGCGGCTTACGGAATTTATCCCGACCATGCAGATGATTATGCTTTTCATGTTTTTTATGAAAATGCCCAGGCAAAAAATAAATGCGAGGATTTTTTGTTTAAACATTTTAATGTGGATGTTTCTGAAAAAATCCCCACAAAAAAGATTGAATCTATAGCTAACGGACCGGATATTTGGCGCTATTTTGCAAATCCGAATAAGGTAAGAATGAAGGAATCACGCCTTGATGAACAGGAATATACCGTTCAGTGCGTTATGGATGTTAACCAAAATATTGACGGCGCTTTTATTTTTTCCAGCGGTAAAAATATGGGTTGCTTTAAAGCTGTAGGCTATCCGGAGGATGTGGGCGAGTTTTATATGCTTGACCAATATGACGCTTATTTGTGGACGGCACACGGCAGATTCCCAACAAATACACCGGGCTGGTGGGGCGGTTCTCACCCGTTTAATATTTTGGATTGGTCTATTGTTCATAACGGCGAAATTTCGTCATATGACGCAAACAGGCGTTATATAGAGCAGTTTGGTTATGTTTGCACAATGCAAACCGATACAGAGGTTATTACATATTTGTTTGACCATCTTCTTCGTCATCACAAACTGCCTATTGAAGTGGCTGCCGATGTTTTAACTGCTCCCGAATGGGATGAAATAGACAGAATGGATAAGGATAAAAAAGAGTATTTTACAAATCTTCGTTCTATTTACAGTTCTGCTCTTGTTAACGGTCCGTTTTCTGTTATTTTAGGTTCAAATAAAGGTTTGCTTGCAATTAATGACAGGCTTAAACTTCGTTCTTTAACTGCTGCCACAAAAGGCACAAGGGCGTATTTTGCCTCTGAAGAGTCGGCAATCAGAATTGTTTGCCCCGACCCTGAAAAGGTTTGGTCTGTTTCAGGTGCCGAACCTGTATTTATTCCTCTTGAACTTGATGAAAAGGAGGGTAAATAATTATGAATATTAATTATATTCCACGCAGATTTACTGTTGTAAGGGATAGGGTGCTTTGCGTTAACTGCGGCTTGTGCGTAACTCAATGTGCCAATGAGTGCCATTATAAATCAGAGGCAGACGGTAAAACGGTTTTGTCTAAATCAGATAATTGCGTTGCCTGCCACAGATGCGTTGATTTGTGCCCCACAGGTGCCCTTCGTATTGAAAAATATGTTTGCGATTACAGGGAAAATTCAAACTGGACCCCTCAATATCAGCAGGAAATTTGCCGTCAGGCAAGCACAGGCTCTACATTGCTTTCCGCAATGGGCAACCCAAAACCGTTTCCTATTTATTGGGATAAAATTTTGCTTAACGCTTCACAGGTAACAAATCCGTCAATCGACCCGTTGCGTGAGCCTATGGAAATTCGCACAATTTTAGGCAGAAAACCTGAAAAAATAGAGGTTGCAAAAAAAGGCAAGTCAATAACAAAAATGCCGCCTCAGGTAATGCTTGAAACTCCCATTATGTTCTCGGCAATGTCCTTCGGTTCTATAAGCCTTAATGCGCAAAAATCTTTGGCAATGGCTGCCAAGGAATTGGGAACACTGTTTAATACTGGTGAGGGTGGTTTGCACACCGCACTTCAGGATTTCGGCAGTTGTGCCGTTGTTCAGGTGGCGTCAGGCCGTTTTGGTGTGCATAAAGGTTATCTTGATAATTCTAAATTTATTGAAATTAAAATAGGTCAGGGTGCAAAACCCGGTATCGGCGGTCATTTGCCGGGTGAAAAAGTTAATGTGGAAGTATCTAACGCCCGTATGATTCCCGTTGGTTCTGATGCAATTTCTCCTGCCCCTCACCATGATATTTATTCTATAGAGGATTTGCGCCAGCTTATTTGGTCTTTAAAGCAGGCAACAAACGGCGAAAAACCTGTTGCCGTTAAAATTGCGGCTGTTCACAATGCGGCGGCAATCGTTTCAGGTGCCGCACGTGCAGGTGCGGATATTGTAGTTATAGACGGCTTTAGGGGCGGCACAGGCGCTGCACCGACACGAATTCGTGATAATGTGGGCATTCCTATTGAACTTGCTCTTGCAGCTGCAGATCAGCGTTTAAGAGATGAGGGAATCCGTTCTCAAATTTCTCTTGTTGCGGCAGGTTCGTTCAGATGTTCTTCCGATATTGTAAAGGCAATCGCTTTAGGTGCAGACGCTTGTTACATTGCTTCTGCTGCGCTTATTGCCATGGGTTGCCATATGTGCCAAACATGCAACACAGGCAAATGTAATTGGGGCATTGCAACTCAGCGCCCTGAATTAACAAAGCGTTTAGACCCTGAAATCGCATCACAGCGTGTTGTTAATCTTGTAACGGCATGGAATCATGAAATTAAAGAAATTATGGGCGGCATGGGCATTAACTCCATTGATTCGTTAAGAGGCAACAGGTTAATGCTTCGCGGCATAGGGTTAACAGACAAGGAATTGGAAATTTTAGGCATAAAACATGCCGGCGAATAAGGAGGTGCGGTTTAATGAGTGTTGAAGCAGGACTTGAAAGATATGAAAAAGTTAATGAAGAAATAAAACATCAACTTGAAAAGAAAAATAAAGTTACAGTTAAAAATGTTAACGGTCAACGTTATATCGGCTGTGCTTTGGAAAGCGGCAAAACCATTGAAGTGCACGGAACTCCCGGCAACGATATGGCTTGTTATTTAAACGGCGGCAAAATAGTGGTTTACGGAAACTGCCAAGACGCGGTGGGAAACACTATGAACGGCGGCGAAATTATTGTTCACGGCCACAGCGGCGACGCTATGGGTTACGGAATGAGAGACGGCGAAATATTTATTCGTGACAATGTTGCATGCCGTGGCGGAATCCATATGAAAGAATTTGAGCAAATGAAGCCGGTTCTTGTAATCGGTCAAAATGCAGGTTCGTTTTTAGGCGAATATATGGCAGGCGGAACTATTGTTTTGCTTGGCTTGGATTTAAAAAGAGGGGAAAAACTTTTCGGTACTCACTGTGCTTCCGGTATGCATGGCGGCAAAATTTTTGTTCGCGGTAATTTTCCAAAGGAAAACCTTTCACCTAATATTAATGTAAAGGATTTAACAAAGGAAGATGAAAAAGAACTTAATAAATATATTAAAAAGTATTGCAAATGTTTTGATGTAGATTATAATATTGTTATGAACAAGCCGTTTAAAAAACTTGTTCCGGCTACTTCAAGGCCTTATGCTAATCTTTATGTGGCAAATTAACGAGTATCAGGAGTTATTTTAAATTATGTTTAACAGTCTTCACGAAGAATGCGGCGTTTTCGGTATTTTTGAAAACAAAACCAATTATGTGGCTCAGTCTGCATATCTTGCGCTTTTTGCTTTACAGCATAGGGGGCAGGAATCCTGCGGAATTGCGGTTAATGACGACGGTGTGTTTACTCAGCACAGGGGCGACGGGTTGGTTCCCGATGTTTTCACTCCGGATAAGTTAAATGATTTGGGAATGGGCAACATGGCAATAGGTCATGTTAGATATTCCACAACAGGCGGTAAAAACCCAAACAATGTTCAACCGTTGGTTATTCGCCACATTAAAGGTAATTTGGCTGTTGCACATAACGGCAATCTTGTTAATGCCGATGAATTAAGGCGCCATTTTGAATTGGGCGGCGCTATTTTCCACGGCACTTCCGATACTGAATCTATTGCTTATTCCATTGTTTTGGAGCGTTTAACAAGTAAATCAACGGAAGAGGCAATTTCTAAGGTTATGAACCATCTTAAAGGTGCTTATTCCTGCGTTGTTATGACGGCAACAAAACTTATTGCTTTCAGAGACCCTAACGGCTTCAGACCTCTTTGCATGGGCAAAACTGAAGATGGGGCATATGTTGTGGCTTCCGAATCCTGTGCTCTTGATTCTATAGGTGCAAAGTTTATAAGAGATATTAAACCGGGCGAAATCGTTACTATCGGTCAAAACGGTGTAAAGTCGGATGAAACTCACTGCGGCGGCAAAAGCTCAATGTGCGTTTTTGAATACATTTATTTTGCACGCCCCGATTCTGTTATTGAAGGTTCCTCTGTTCAGCATGCAAGAATTAAAGCAGGGGAGTTTTTGGCAAAAGAAAGCCCTGTAGATGCAGATGTTGTTATAGGCGTGCCCGATTCAGGCTTGGATGCCGCTTTGGGTTACGCACAGTACAGCAATATTCCTTACGGCGTAGGCTTTATTAAAAACAGATATATCGGCAGAAGCTTTATTCAGCCAAACCAAAATCAAAGGGAAGACGCAGTGCGAATTAAACTTAATGTTGTTAAGGAAAATATTGCCGGTAAAAGAGTTATTATGATAGATGATTCTATTGTAAGGGGAACAACTTGTGCACGTATTGTAAGCCTGTTAAGGGAAGCAGGTGCAAAAGAGGTACATATGCGTGTTTCATCTCCTCCGTTTAAATACCCTTGTTATTTTGGCACAGATGTAGACAGTCAGGAAAATTTAATTGCCTGTAAATATGATTCTGTGGAAGAAATTGCAAAGGAAATCGGTGTAGATTCGTTGGCATATTTGTCTGTAGAGGCTACTCATAAATTGGCTGAAAAAACAAATATGGGGTATTGCGACGGATGCTTTACAGGTAATTATCCTGTTGAAGTTCCTAAAAATCAGGAAAAGAATAAATTTGAAACAAAATTAAATATGTTCTCAACTTATTACGAAATACTTGACTAATTGAAAAAAATATAGTAAATTATATGGGCGGTTAATTCCGCCCGCATAATTTGCGGTAAATATTAATGTGCAGATGTGTCCGAGCTGGCCGAAGGAGCACGATTGGAAATCGTGTAAACGGCGATAACCGTTTCAAGAGTTCGAATCTCTTCATCTGCGCCAAAAGGGAGCAGCAATGCTCCCATAATTTTTCGGGGTGTAGCGCAGGTGGTAGCGCACCAGACTGGGGGTCTGGGGGTCGCAAGTTCAAGTCTTGTCACTCCGACCATTTACTGCTCATATCCATTTGGATGTGGGCAGTTTTTGTTTATTCAAAAAATGCTAAATTCGTGTATTTTCAATATTTTTAAGAATATTCTAATATCAATAAAGGACTTTGAAAATGCACAAAAAACTACGCCAAAATTAAAAATGGTGCACCAAATTTGCACTAAAAAATCACCCTGCTTTGTAAATTTAAGACAGGGTGATTTTTTCATTGTAAAGTATTTTAACAGTAAACTGTATTATGCTTTGGGGCATATATTTTCTACTGCTGTTGCAATTTTGTCAAAGCATAAATCTTGTATTGCCTTATTCCATTTTCTTCTGCAATAAATAGGTTGTCCATTATTATTATATCTTTGATTTTCTTCACCGGGTATCGGGTTTTTAATTATTTTGTCGCATAAACTTTGCAATTCTGATTTTTCAACGCAGTCTAAAACCTCTGCCATCCAAAATATCAGTTCGCCGCAAACTACCCGTTTTGTAAATACGGTATCATCTGTAATACTGTTTGAGTTAAAATAGGATTCAAATAAATGCCAGTATTGTGTAGGAACGGCTTTTTTGTAATTCACTTCCATATTGTTTTTTATGGCTTTTTGTATGTATCCTCCCCTTGTTTGTTGATAACCCGCTTTAATTAACTTTTCTGTTATGGGGCAGGCGGTATATTCTTTATCTTTATAGACTTGTCTAATTTGTTTAACGGTCATAGATTTCTCCTTTTCATTGAATATAATCAGCAAATGAACAATGTTTTTTAGGGCGTTTTATTAAAAATAATTTTCATAATCTATTCGATCCAAACCCAAATTTCTTTAACTACTTTTTCTCCGGCATAAGAACCTTCTCTGTCAGGTTCTTTTAAATTATTATCAACATATTTTACAAGATTTTCATATGACATTTTAGAATTCGTGCTAGATGACCAATAACCACCATATTCGTCAACTTTCCATTCATAAGTTATTTTAGCATATTGCCAATTTTGGCCATCATTATAATAATCACTACGATCTGGATTTGAATATGATAAAGTACCATTAGATGGGTGTTTTTTATTGCTTACAGGTTTTTGAGTAGTTGTTTCTCGTCTTGTTTCTTCTTTGTCGGAATTATCTGGGAGGTTGGTTTACCGAAAGTTCTGAAGTTGCCGCTATGGTTACTTCGTTAAT